>WNFJ01000002.1_pt1 | contig 221707 bp, 181 predicted proteins | sample 5400461 | NCBI WGS metagenome assembly WNFJ01 (sample SAMN13153349, study PRJNA577476) | soil metagenome | isolation source: 115 cm saprolite on Douglas fir-dominated hillslope | place: USA:California | collected 2013-09-17
CTCCAGCAACTTCAATTCCTCCAGCGCCATCTTCAGCAGCCGACGGTATACTCCATTGAGTTGCGTGCACGCACCCAGCGCGTCGCGCAGTTGCGCCGGCGTGGCGCGCAACCGGCAGTCGCCCAGAGCCGCCAATGCGGCCGGCGAAGTTTCCCCTTCCGCAATCGCGTGCAGCATCCGCCGCGCACTCAGGCCCAGCAGATCCGACACGAAGCTGGATAACTTGATGTGCGCCTGTTCCAGCAGGCTTTCCAGTTGATTCTTAAAGCGTACCTTGGCACGTGTCAACTGCTGCTTGCGCCGCGTTACCGTTCGCCACAGCCGCTGTTCCGGGTCCGGTACAAAGCTTAAAACCAGCTCCTGTGCCACCAGCCGTTTGATCATCCGTTCGCCGTCGGCGAAATCGTTCTTTCTCCCGCGCGGTCCCCGGTTGGATTTGGCCTGGCACAAGTGCAGCTTGCCGGACATCTTGGTAGCCCCTTCCCGCTGCTGCCGCGCCAGCTTCCAATACAGCTCCAGCGCTCCCCATACCGGCTTCCAATATTGCGCGGTCGATTCCATTACTACTTCCTCGACCTCCTGCTCGACCAGCCATTGCGCCAGCACCTGCAATTGCTCGGGACTGGCGCCGAATTTGTGCCGCTCAAACTGATACTCCCCTTCTCGCTCCACGTCAGCCACTACTACCGCTAACATCTTCTTGTGCACGTCAATTGCTGCGATTCGATAAGCCATCCTGCTTCTCCTTGGCGGCGCGGAGAGCACGCGAAAAGATCAAATTATATGCAGGGTCACGTGGCTATCGACGCTCCCTGGGAGACGACCGACGCCCAATTATTCGCTCAAAGCGCGCATGCTCCGGATCAAACAGGCCAACGGTCTCGACTTCTCCACTGCCTTGCCGACCTCGCCGTGCCGTCTTCACTATTCTGCCACCCACCATGTTTTTCATGAAATTTCACGGGCCGCAGGCCCTTTACAACAGGCCACAAACAACGATGGCCTGCCCCACCAGCTTTGAGGTAGGATAGACGCGAGAGGGCCAACTATGAAAGCTGCCACTGTACTGCTCGTTGCCGCTTGCGCGGTCTTCGCACAAACGAAACAGCCCGACCTGTGCGTGCCGCCCCCCAGCGGTACCGCGCCGGCGCTCCCGGCCAAGATCCTGAGCGGCCAGGGAACCGTCCATTTCCCGATCACGACGTCGAATCCGAAGGCGCAGGAATTCTTCGACCAAGGCGTCGCACAGATGCACTCGTTCCGGTCGACCGAAGCGGAGCGTTCTTTCCTCCAGGCCGCCGAACTGGATCCGGAAGCGCCCATGCCGTACTGGGGCATCGCCATGGTGGCCGCGGGCGATTACCGGCCGCGCTTCCAAATCGATACCTTCGACAAGATGTTTGGAAAAGGGAGTTCGAGAGGCGCGCCGGCGCGCGCGGTCGAAGCGGCTAAAAAAGCGGATCAACTCGCGAAGGCGCCCGGCAAAGCGACGGACCTCGAAAAGCTCTACATCGCGTCTATCGTGGCGCGGCGCGATGCAAATTCCAAGAGTCCGGACGAGGGCTACATTCAGGGTCTGCGCGCGATTGTCGCGCAATATCCCGACGAGGTCGAAGCCAAGACTTATCTCGCGCTGCATCTGATGCGCGGCTTCGAGCTGCCGGACCACACGCCGCGCAGCACCACCATGGAGTCGGTGGGCATTCTGCGCGATCTGCTGGTGAAGGCGCCGAACCATCCTGGCGTCCACCACTACGTGATCCACGGGTTCGAAGGGTCGACGTTCGCCAAAGACGCGTGGCCGAGCTGCAAGCGCTACGCCGAGTTGGTTCCCAATATCCCGCACGCTCTGCACATGCCCGGTCATATTTATGCGCAAACCGGCCGGTGGGACGATGCGGTGACCTCTTTTTCGTCGGCTGCCGACAACGAGCGCGGCTACATGAAGGCGGACCGCTTGTACGGCACGGGTCATCACGGGCATAACGTACACTTCCTGGCCACTTCGTACTCGTTCGAAGGCCAGTACGACAAGGCCAAGGAGGCGGCCCGCGAGTTGCTGGGGTTCAAGGAGAATCCGCGCGAGCAGGCGTCGGTGGATGGATTCTTCAGCGCTCACCGGCAAGGCTGGTTCGCCATGATGCGCGCTCTGGTTCAATCCGAGAGCTGGGACGAGATCCTGGACGGGAAAACGCTGCCGGTGTACGACAAACCTCGCGAGCAAGCTTGGCGGCATTGGGCCATGGCGCTTGCGTATGCCGGGAAAGGCAACGTCGCGCAGGCGAAAGCCGAGGCGAAGCTGATGGAAGATTCGCTCAGCGAATACAAAGAGAAAGTGAAGATGCCCGTGCCCGAGGTTTTGGAGACGGCTCGCGTGGAGGTGGAGGGACAGGTAAGGTTGGCCGAAGGGAAGATCGACGGCGCTTTGAAGAAACTGGAAGAAGCGGCCAAATTGGAACTCCACATGACCTACAACGAGCCTCCGGCTTACCCGCGTCCCGTGCTCGAAGCGCTGGGTCAAGCGGCGTTCAAGAATGGCAAGTTGCCGCAGGCGGAATCGGCTTTCCGGCGGGCGCTGGAGCAGTATCCGGGGAGTCATCGCGCACAGGCCGGCTTGCGGGCCACGCTGGAGCGGGAACACAAGGCGGTTGAGGCTGGCGGTTTTTAGAACCGGTGAACACTCGGAGGAAGATGTTCACCGGCCTGACAACTCGGCCGCTTTCGCGTCAGAGCTGTCTAACTCATGATAGCTAAAGACACGAATCTCCGATTCGGGCTGTTAAGTAAGACGCGCGGGATGTCTAAATCGTTACCTAGCCGTACTGGTACGCGTATTTGTCCAGGTAGCGGGCTCTACCCTGCGCACAATCACAAGATAAGAGAGAGCGGAGATCAATAGATTGACACAGACCCACACGAAGGCGAGATAAAACTTGCCGGTCCGGTCCACAATGTATCCGGTGACGACGGGAGCCACGATGCCGGCGAGGTTGCCCGCGCAGTTTTGGAGTCCGGTCCATTTTCCCGCCGCGATCGTGCCGGCCAGCGTCTGAGTGATCGCCCATAAGTTGCTGCTGAACAGCCCGTAAATAAACGCGGCTAGAATCAGCAGGGACATGGCGAGAACCTGGTCCTCTGCTAGCGCGGCCGGCATCAAGAGCGCTCCGCAACCCGAGAGACCTGTTATGGCGAAAGTTTTCCGCACCAGCGTGGGAGACCCTCCACGGCGTATCCATGCATCGGAGACCCAGCCGCCCGACGCGGCACCGGCGGCCGTGGCGCAAAAAGGAAGCCAGCCTGTGAGCGCCATCGTGCGCGTGGAATAGTGCCGTTCCAGTAGAAGATACTGCGGCAGCCATGTGAGCATGAAGTACCACGCATAGTTGGCGCCGAACAGGCCGATCAGCGTGCCCCAGGCGTCCCGCTTTTTCAAGATGTCGATGAGTCCGGGGCCGTCGTAGCGCGCGCGCATTGTGGAAACTGTGCGGAGCCTGGGTGCGGCAATAAACCATGGAATGACCCAGAACAGGCTGGCCAATCCGATCGAGAGGAAGACCGCGCGCCAGCCGAAGCTATTCAATATCAGACCGCCAACAATCATTCCCGCCGCAGGGCCGAGCTTGCAGCCGACATCGATCAAACCGTTCGCCAAGCCGCGCTGCCGCTCGGGAAAACTGGCGGCGATGATCTTCGAATACGAAGGGTAGGCGACAGATTCGCTGATCCCCAACAGCAGCCGCAGCATGAACAGCGCCAGAAATCCGCTGGCGACGCCGATCAGCGCGGTTGCGGTGGACCAGATCAGAAACCCGACGGCGAAAACGTAGATGACATTATAACGGTCGATGAGCCAGCCGGAGACAATCTGGAAACTGGCGTAGGTCCAGAAGAACGCCGAGAGCAGAAATCCGAGCTCGTGCGGCCGCAGATGCAGCTCGCTGCTCAGGGCCACGCCGGTGACGGAGAGGATGCCGCGGTCGACGTAGTTGATGGCAACCGAGACCACCAGCAGGATCAGGATGAACCATTCCAAGCGCGTGACACCCCTGGCAGGGGCGGCTGTGCTAATGGCCACCGAGTGAGTGTAGCACTGTTGCGTTGCGCGGCATCAGAGATAGCCGACGTTTACGCGCCGCGTCTAACGGTTACACTTGAAGACGCGTCGAATGAAAGATTCCTACGCAGCCATCAGCTCCTACGGCGTGATCGGGAACATGCACACTGCCTTCCTGGTTGGCACGGACGGATCGATCGATTGGGGTTGCTTTCCGGATTTCGACAGCCCGGCCATGTTTCTGCGCCTGCTGGACCGGCGCAAAGGCGGATACTGCTCGATTCAGTTGACCGATCCCCTAAGCAGCTCGCGCCGCTATCTGGAAAAAACAAACATTCTGGAGACAACTTTTGTCACTCGCGCTGGACGTCTCCGAATGACCGATTTTATGCCGGTCCGGAGGCGAAGCAGGGTTGATCTGCGCGATTTGCCGGCCGACCACCGCCTGATACGCGTGTTCGAGTGCATCGAAGGATCGATCGAGTTCTCAATTCACATCAAGCCCACTTTTGGCTTCGCTTCGGAATCAGCCGAAATAAGTTCCGATGGCGACTCGAACAAAGTTTTCCTCGGACGAACCGATGCCCTGCATGTTCATTGTCCGCACTTGACGGTTGAGAACGATCAAGTATCGGCGGAGATCCGCCTCCGCGCTGGCGAGCAGACGTGTGCCGTGCTTTCTTACGCGAAGCGCGATGACGAAATCGCCACGCTTGATCTCAACGAGACGCTCAAGGCACTCGAGGAGACGACGGAATACTGGACCAGGCTGTCGGAAACCTTCCAGTACCAAGGCGATTACCGGGAGCAAGTGCTTCGCAGCGCCCTGATCTTGAAGCTGCTCACTTTCGAGCCAACGGGCGCGATTGTCGCCGCCCCGACAACGTCCCTGCCGGAAGCGCTGGGTGGCGCGCGGAATTGGGACTATCGGCTGTCGTGGTTGCGAGACTCGCAGTTCGTAGTGACGGCTCTCATGGATCTTGGCTATTTCGATGAGGCGCACGATTTCTTTCACTTCATGAAAGACGCCTGTAAGGGGCCGATAGAAGACATGCAAATCCTGTACGGGATTCGAGGCGAGCGCCTGCAGCAGGAAGAAATCCTCGCGCATCTGGAGGGGTATCGCGGTTCCGGGCCCGTTCGCGTGGGGAATGCAGCCGGCAGTCAAAAGCAGTTGGATGTTTATGGTGAGTTGCTCGACTGCATGTACTCGTATTCCCAAGGAGCGGCGTCGGAAGCTGACAAGAAATCCCATGCGATCGAGATGTGGCCCCTGGTGGAACCGATGGCGGAGTACGTGGTCCGGCATTGGCAAGAGCCCGACAATGGCATTTGGGAAACGCGCGGTGGTTTGCAGCATTTCGTTCATTCCAAGGCTATGTGCTGGGTTGCGCTGGAACGGGCAGCGCGGCTGGCTCGCAGTATCGGAGCGGATAAGCACGTGGATGCTTGGAGGACCGAGCGGGATGCTATCATGCAGAGCCTGGTTACGAAAGGTTTCGACACTGAACTCGGAGCATTCGTGCAAGCTTACGGCTCTAAGGCGCTGGACGCGTCCGCGTTGCGTTTGTCGATTTTAGGCGTGTTCGCTCCCGACGACCCGAGAATGCTTTCCACCATCGAGCAGATCGAACGGCGGCTGATGCGCGGCGGCCTGGTCTATCGGTACGCTGAATCGTTGGACGACATTCCAGGCGAAGAGGCTGCTTTTGCGACATGCACGTTCTGGCTGATCAACAATTACATCTTGCTTGGGCGTCTGGACGAGGCGCGCGAACTGTTTCAGCACGTCCTGTCTTATCAGAGTCCGCTGCAGCTTTTTGCCGAGGAGATAGATCCGGTGAGCGGAGAGCAGCTCGGGAATTTTCCGCAAGCGCTGACGCATGTGGCGCTGATCAATGCCGCGGTGCGGCTGTCGGCGGCAACCAAAACTTAATTAGGCCGCGAATGAACGCAAATGGACGCGAATAAAAATTTGCGTTCATTCGCGTTCATTCGCGGCCCAAATGCTTTTTAGCTCACTGGGGACTCTTCGCCGTCTTCGGCCACACCACGCCTTGATCCTTCGTCGTGACCGGGGCCAGGCCCTTGTAGACGAACTTCTGGATGCGCTGGCCGCGGTAGGTTTCCGTGGTGAAGATGTTGCCTTTCGAATCGGTGGCGATGCTGTGCACGGCGTAGAATTCGCCGGGCTGGCGTCCGCCGTCGCCGAAGCTGGTTAGTACTTCCATGGTCTCGCGCAGTATGATGTGGATCTTCTCGTTCGATCCGTCGGCAAGAAAGATGTACTTCTGTTGCGGATCTTTCGAGAAAGCGATGTCCCACGTGGAGCCGTCGCCCAGCGTGTCCTTATAAAGAATGACTTCCTTGACGAAGGTCCCGTCCGGTTTGAAGACCTGAATGCGGTCGTTGGGGCGATCGCAGACGTACAGCAGGCCGTCGTTGGAAAGCTCGGCGCAATGCACCGGATTGCGGAATTGTTGCGCGGGCGGATCGTTGGGGTTGTAGCGGCCGAGCGGCGCGTCTTCCGGCTTGTGGCCGTAGGCGCCCCAATGGCGCTTGTACTTGCCCGTCTCCGCGTCGAAGACGACCACGCGGTGATTGCCGTAGCCATCGGCGACATACAGCTCGTTGGTCTTCGAATCGATGAACAATTTGGCCGCACCCTTCACGTTTTCGGTATCGTTGCTGCCCTTGCTCTGGCCGGGCTTACCGATTTGCATTAGAAACTTGCCGTCCTGGGTGAATTTCAAGACCATGTTGTCGTTGTAGTAGCCGCCTGGCGCGGGTGGCTGGCCGGGCGTCGGTGGGGGACTGCCGGGCCGCGGGCGCCCGTTGCCGCCAATCCAGACGTTGCCCTTGTAGTCGACGGTGATGCCGTGGTTAGTCTCCGGCCAATCGTAGCCTTGGCCCGGTCCTCCCCAGTGCCCGATGAGATTGCCGGCTTCGTCGAACTCGAGAACGGGCGGGGCGGCTACGCAGCACTCTGAGGCCTTTGGAGTCGCCTGCGCGTACGCTTCCATTCTCTCGATGGACTGGCCTCGGTGAACCATCCAGATATGATCCTGAGCGTCGACCGATACGCCGATGGCGTTACCCATGATCCAATGGTTCGGCAGCGGCTTGGGCCACATTGGATCCACTTCGAATCGGGGCGCCTGAACTCCTCCGGCGGCTTGCACAACGGATCGCCGACCAAGCACGGCCGAGCCGATCGCGAGCACGGCGATCAGCAACAGAAAACTCGCGCCAACGTAGAGACTACGCTTCATGATTTCGCATCCTCCATTCTGGTGATTGTACATGATTGGGACACAGAGGAACGGGCGGCACTGCGCTACACTGGTTACTCCTCAGGTCATGCCGGGCAGAATTGCATTGCTGGCGTTGCTTCTCGTCCTGCCGCGCGGCGCCGTTGCACACGACATCCCCAACGACGTAACGATTCAGCTTTTCCTCAAGCCGGGGGGCCAGCGTTTGCAGCTTCTGGTGCGAGTGCCGCTCAAGGCGATTCGGGACATCAATTTTCCGGAGCGCGCCGGTTATCTGGATCTTGCGCAGGTGGATCCGCTGCTGCCCGATGCAGCGCGTCTGTGGATCTCCGATTTCATTGAGCTGTACGAAGGCGAGGATCGGCTTCCAAAGCCGCGAGTGGTGGCGACGCGCATCTCGCTCGAGTCCGACCGGTCCTTCGCATCTTACGAACAAGCTTTGGCGCACATCCTGGGGCCGAAGCTCGCGCTCGATACGAACGTCGTCTGGAATCAAACGATGTTCGATGTGTTGTTCGAGTACCCGATTCACTCGGATCGATCCGAATTCTCGATCCATCCCGGGCTCGCCCGGCTGGGTTTGCGAACGATCACCGTTTTGCGCTTCCTTCCGCCGGGAGTGCTGCGCGCTTTCGAGTTTAACGGCGATCCGGGGCTGGTGCGGCTCGATCCGCGATGGCATCAGGCTGCTCTGCAGTTCGTGAAGCTGGGATTCCTGCACATACTGGAAGGGACCGACCACCTGCTGTTCCTGTTTTGCCTGGTGATTCCGTTCCGGCGTTTCCGCGCGCTGATTCCCATTGTGACTTCGTTCACCGTGGCGCACTCGATCACGTTGATCGCGTCCGCTTATAAACTGGGGCCGGACGCTCTGTGGTTTCCGCCACTGATCGAGACGCTGATCGCGATCTCCATCGTCTACATGGCGCTCGAGAACATCGTCGGGGCGCACAACGTGCAGCGGCGGTGGATGATCACGTTCGGCTTTGGCCTGGTGCACGGGTTCGGATTCTCGTTCGCGCTGCGCGAGACGCTGCAGTTCGCCGGGTCGCACCTGCTGACGTCGCTGCTGTCGTTCAACGTGGGCGTCGAGCTCGGACAGCTCCTGGTGCTGGTGCTGCTGATTCCGGCGCTGGAGGCGCTGTTCCGGTTCGCGGTGGCCGAACGGATGGGAACCATCATCCTGTCGGCGCTGGTGGCGCACACCGGCTGGCATTGGATGTTGGAACGCGGCGAGCGGCTGAGCCAGTTCCGGTTCCAGTGGCCGATGATCACGGCTGCACTGCTCGCTAGTGCGCTGCGCTGGACGATGGCGATCGTGATTTTGAGCGGGCTGGTCTGGCTGGTGTCCGTGGTGCTGCGCTATCGGGCGGCGCGCCTTCGCGAGACCGTGCGAGAAACCGATCCGTGACAAATCCGGACCGCGTATCGCGGAGCGCGCGGCGTTCGACAGAATCAGGTCGTCCACGGGGGGTGTCCGCCCCACAGCGTCTTCAACCGAGCGCGACTAGTGCCGGCTTTCCAGTCAACTTGACGCCGCGTAGAAACGCGCGGTGGCGGTCAGGATTGGCTGCCCCATCGAGTGTCTGACAGCCCGCTACAATGGGATTAGATGTACCGCGCCGTTGTGTTTTTCGCGGCTTGCTTGCTCCGGGCGGATCCTCCACAGCCTGTGTTCGCCACTTAACTGGGCGGAGGCGGAAGCGAAGTTGTAGGCTCTGTCACTACCGATAGCCAAGGCAATATCTACATCGCCGGTCGGACCGATTCACCGGACTTTCCGGTGAACAACGCGATCCAGCCCGTATCCAAAGCGTTTTCGCAGATCTTCATTGCGAAATTCAGCCCCACCGGCGACCTGCTGTACTCGACATATTACGGCGGATCGGCGAACGATCTTGCAACCGGGATTGCCGTCGATCCGATGGGTAACGTTTACGTAACGGGGGCTTTGCAATCGCACGATTTTCCGGTCGCGAATGCGTTCCAATCCAGCAGCGGCGGCGCCGTGGATGCATTCGTGTTGAAGCTCGATCCCTCCGGCAATGTGCTCTATGCGACGTATCTGGGCGGAAAGTTCAATGACGTCGGGATGGCGATCGCGGCCGATGCGCTCGGTAATGCGTACGTCACCGGCCGTACGGAGTCGCCCGATTTCCCGATTACCTCCGGAGCATTCCAACCCACGCCAGCCGGTTACATGCCGGGCCGAACCTTCATTAGCGCGTTCGTAACCAAGCTGGACCCGTCTGGTAATCTTGTTTATTCCACGTTCGTGGGTGGCAACGGGTCCAATGTTGGGTGGGGCATTGCCGTAGATGCATTCGGACAGGCGCACGTATGCGGAGAAACGTCAGCGCTGGATTTCCCGACGGCAGGGAATCCGCTGCAGTCTGTTCCGGGTAGACAAATCAACTTGGGACTGGGCAGCGCGGACGCGTTTCTCTCCAAGCTCACGGCCGATGGTTCCAGTTTGGTTTATTCCACGCTATTGGGCGGTCCTTTGGCGGATAGTGCGCGCTCGGTGACTATCGATTCCAACGGCAACGCCTACATCACGGGACTCACAACCGACGCGCGTCTGCCGATCCTGAATGGCGCGCAGCAGTATCTCGGCGGCGATGTGTACGTCACGAGTACCGATGGCGGGAGTACATTCACGGCGCGGCGCACCGGCTTGACGGCGTTCCAGGTGACCAGTATCGCTTTCGATCCCAATGTGCAATCGCTGGTGTACGCCGGCACAACGCAGGGCGTTTTTCGCAGCATCGATGGCGGCAATACCTGGATGCCCGCTGGGCTCGATAATCAGTGGGTCCAGCAAATCGTTCTCGATCCGTCCCGTCCGGGCGCCATCTACGCCGGAACAAACTACGGCGGTGACGTCTTTCGCAGCGGGGATGGCGGCGACACCTGGGTAGGTTTGAATGCGGGATTTCCAGGCAAGAGTGAAAGGGCCGCCTTTCAGGCGATCGCGGTGGATCCATCGGGGTCGGGAACGGTGTACGCAGTGGCGGGCTTTGGAGGGATCGGCGCCGGCTTTGACCAACCGCTTTATCGCGTCACGGACGAAGGCGCTACCTGGACGCTGCTCGGGCACGGTCTTCCCAGCACGCCTCTCGCGGTTGTTGTGAGTCCGGACTCTACGCTGTATGCGGGAACGGCGCGTTTTGTTTTCTTCTGCCTTTTTTGCACATCCCCGCCGATTCCGGGAACTGTTTATAAACGCCTTTCCGACGCATGGGTGAATGGCGGGCTCGACGACGATATTCATGCTCTGGCGTTCCAAGGCAACACGCTCTATGCGGCAGGGCGGGCATTTTATCAGAGCACGGATGGAGGGCTGATCTGGACCTCGACTCCACTCCTCGAAAATGCCACGGCATCAAAGATCGCGGTAAACGCCCGAAATGCATCGACGATCTACGTGTTGGAAGCAGTCGGCTCCGCTTCGGCCCTGCTGCGCAGCGATGACGGCGGCCAGAGTCTTAATATCGTGAGCAAACAGCCGTTGATGGCGATCGCAGTCAATCCCTTCGATTCTTCCTTGCACGCGGGAACCACGGCGTCCGCCGACGCCTATGTGGCCGAGTTCGATCCCAACGGAACTCTGTTGTTTTCCACATTCATTGGGAACGCCTCAGAGGAGCGGGGTGACGGCATCGCAGTGGATTTTTCTGGTAACATCTACATCGCGGGATTTCGCTCGCCAAGGACTACTTTCGTCTCGCGCGCGGACACTCCTGGCGATTCGATCGACATCCGAGGGAGCACGAGCACCACAGTGCTCGATATGCCCAGCCGGGGAATCACAATTGGGCCCGACGGCAGCATCATTGTAGTGATGATCGCCACGCAACCTGGACTGCCGGTGAAGAACGCCACGCAGTCAGATCTCAAGGGCGCTTCGGATGTGTATTTGGTGAAGTGGATGCCGTGACTAGAGGGCCTTTGTCCAGCCTCCATCCACCGGTATCGAAACTCCAGTGATGTAGCTGGCGCGCTCGGAAGCGAGAAAAACTACGAGATTCGCGAACTCCTCGGGCGTGGCGACGCGGCCCAAAGGAATCTGCGCCTCGGGATGCACGTTGAGCTTCTGCAGCCGTTCAGTGGCCGTGTAACCGGGACAAACGTTGTTGACCAGCACGTTGTGCGGCGCGTATTCGTTGGACAGCGTCTTAACCAAACCGCGGATCGCGGAGCGGGCGGCGTTCGAAAGGATCAGGCCGTCCACGGGCTGCAGCACGGCGACCGAGGAGATCGCGATCAGCCTTCCCCAGCGCCGCTCCTTCATCCCCGGCAGAACCGCCCGCGCGAAATGAATCGTGCTCATGAAGTTCAAATCGACGGCCGCGCGCCAGTCGTCGACGGATGTTTGATCGAACGGTTTCGCGGGAGGCCCGCCCGCGTTGGTGACGCAGATATCGATGCGTCCGAACTTGCTCATCACCGCGTCAACGAAATCGCGGACCTGCGATTCGACCGTCACATCCACCGCTTGGGCGAGCACCTCGGTGCGGATTTCGGCGGCAGTGCGCCGGAGTTCGTCTTCGCCGCGCGCGCACAGGGCAAGCTTGGCGCCTTCCGCCGCCAGCCCCAGCGCCACGGCCTTGCCGAGCCCCTTGCTCGACGCCGCCACAATAGCCACCCGATCCTTCAATCCCAGATCCATGTTCAAAAATCCCAGTTGAGGATATTCTTCTGTACCGTGTCCCATTCGCGCGCACGCGGATCGATCAACTCGAAGTGTCCGGCGCCCTTCAGCGCAACCAGCTTGGCGTTTTTCGACGCTTTCGCGAACTTCTCGCTCATCTCGAACGGCACGATGTTGTCTGCCGTGCCGTGGACCATCCGTTGCGGCACCGAAATTGGCAACAGCTCCATGGGAGACGTGGCGGCATAGCGTTGCGGCACCTGGTCGGGCGAACCGCCGAGGAATTGCTTCACCACGCCGTTGCTCAATTGCAATGCCCAGGCGCGTCGCAAGTCCGACACCGCGGCCAGCGGGACGATGCCGCGAAGATCGAGAGCGCGTTGTGCAGCGAGCCACAACACCAGATGGCCGCCCGCCGAGTGTCCCGCGGCTACGAGCCGTCCAAGATCCAGGCCATAACGCGGGGCGAGTTTCGCGATATGCTCCGCGCCCTGCAGCACGTCGTCCAGGGTGCCCGGCCAGCCGCCGCCCGGATCGCCGATCCTGCGATATTCGATGCTCCACGTGGCCGCGCCGGCGCGCGATAGCGCAGCGCACATGTGCCCGGCGTGATCCAGATTATATGCGGCTCGCCAGAATCCGCCGTGGATGAAAATGACCACCGGATGCGGACCGGCGCCGGACGGCAAGCGCAGATCGCCGAACTGCAGCGGGTCCTTGCCGTAGGGAATCCGGGCGTTCGCTTTCGGCGGCGGTAAGGTCAAAATGTCCTGGCTCATGGCTGTCGCGGCTGCGGAAACGCTGAGGAACGTGCGTCGAGTCACGGTGACTATTTTAAGGGAGGCGGGTGTCGGGATGTGCATGTCCGAAAACCGCTAGTGTGCTGGGAGACTTTGCGGCATAATCGAAGCATGGATGCCGACGCTTGTTATCGGGCGGTGCAGGCCCGCGATGCACGCTTTGACGGCCTGTTTTTCACCGCTGTCCGCACCACGCGCATTTTCTGCCGCCCCATTTGTCCGGCCCGGACGCCGTTCCGCCGCAACGTGGAATTCTTCGTAAACGCCGCGGCAGCGATGGCCGCTGGGTTTCGTCCGTGCCTGCGCTGCCGGCCGGAAGTCTCGCCCGGCCTTCCGGTGTGGGCGGGAACGTCTGCGACGGTAAGCCGTGCGCTGCGGCTGATTGACGAAGGGGCGCTCGACCAGGGATCGGCTGAGCAATTGGCCGAGCGGCTCGGTCTGACGGACCGGCATCTGCGCCGCCTGTTTCTGGAGCACGTCGGCGTGCCTCCGGTGGTGGTGGCGCAGGCGCGGCGCACATTGTTCGCCAAGAAACTGATCACGGAGACCAGCCTGCCGTTCGCCGAAATCGCGTTCGCGGCCGGATTCGCGAGCTTGCGGCGCTTCAACGAGGCGATCCGAGAGACCTATCGGCGAAATCCGAAGGAATTGCGGCGCTTCGCTCCGCGGGATGGAGCAGCGCAATCCTCCATCGAGCTGCGCCTCGATTACCGTCCTCCTTACAACTGGAGCGCATTCCTGGCGTTCGTGAAACCGCGCGCGATTCCGGGCCTGGAAGCGGTGAATGGGGACAGTTACGTGCGCTCGGGAGTCGCGGTGCGGCAGGATGCGGCGCGCAATTGCCTGATCGCTCGCATCCAGCCGGCCAGCGCGAAGAGCTTGCGGCGCATCGCGGACCAAGTCCGGTTCTTCTTCGATCTCCGCGCGAACTCGCACGAAATCGCGGCGCATTTGGCGAGATCGAACGTGCTGAGGAAAGTCGTGAAGCGGCGGCCGGGTCTTCGGCTGCCAGGCTGTTGGGATGGATTCGAGCTGGCCGTGCGTGCGATTCTGGGGCAGCAGGTCTCGGTGAAAGGCGCAACGACGCTCGCGGGAAGGCTGGTGGAAAAATTCGGACCACCGCGAGCTGAGATCCTGGCGGATGCGAACATCGCCTCCATCGGACTGCCGAAGGCGCGCGCGGAATCTATTCGCGGTTTTGCAAGGGCCGTCTGTGACGGGCGGATTCGATTCGATGCCAGTGCGACGAGTGAAGAAATGACCGGCCGCATGCTGGAGCTGCCCGGCATCGGCCCATGGACGGCAAGCTACATCGCCATGCGCGCTTTCGGCGATCCGGATGCGTTCCCCGCGACGGATCTCGGCCTGTTGAAAGCGTCGGGCACGCTATCGTCTCGCAAGCTGGAGGAAATCGCGGAAGCCTGGAGACCCTGGCGATCGTACGCGGCGATGTATTTGTGGGACTCGTTGCGATGGAGGAACGATGTTGCTCGAGTACGATGAGTTCGCGTCGCCGATTGGGCGCATTCTGTTCGCTTCTGATGGCGAGGCGACTTGCGCGCTTGACTTCGCAGGCTATGAGAAGCGCATGGAGTCTCTGCTGCTGCGTCGCTTTGGAGCTTTCGAATTCAGGCGCGGCTCGGATTCGCAGAATCTCAAGGCTCGCTTGCGGCGTTACTTCGACGGCGACCTGCACGCCTTGGAATCAGCGCCCGCGAGTACCGGTGGAAGCGCGTTTCAACAGCAGGTTTGGAAGGCGCTGCGCACCATTCCCTCTGGCGAAACGTGGACCTACGGGGAACTGGCGGCGCGGTTGGGCTGCCCGCGGGCGGCGCGTGCGGTGGGGCATGCGAATTCTTTGAATCCGGTCGCGATCATCGTGCCCTGCCATCGCGTGATCGGAGCGTCGGCGAAGCTGACTGGGTATGCGGGCGGTCTGGAACGTAAGCAGTGGCTGTTGCGGCATGAGGGCGCACTCTTGGTCTAACTATAGCGGTAACTTTACTCAGCCGCCCATAACCTCCTATACTGAAACGGTGAGCGCCCGAATGAAAGACATCGCCCAGGATCTGGGTGTGTCGTTAATGACTGTTTCCAAGGCTCTGCGGAGTCACAGCGATATCAGCGAAGAGACGCGACGGCGCGTGATGAAGCGTGCCCGCGAGCTGAATTACCGGCCCAATTGGATCGCACGCAGCCTGGTGACGCGGCGCACGTACATGGTCGGGTTGATCATTCCGGATCTCATGCACTCTTTTTTTGCCGAGGTGGCGAAGGGTGTTGCCAGAAGGTTTGAGCCGCTGGGATACCAGATCGTTATTTCGAACTCGGAAGAAAACCCCGAGGCAGAAGTCCGCCAGATTGAAGCCCTGTTGGACCGCAATGTCGATGGGGTGATTCTTGCATCCACGCAGTCGAGCGCCCGCTCGGAATCGTTTCGGATTCTGGAAAGTCGCAAAGCCTTTTTCGTTCTGATCGATCGCATGCCGGCGGGCTATGCGGGGCATTACGTCGGCGTGCGCGACGAAGAGATTGGTGCGATTGCCACGCGGCATCTGATCGATCAGGGTTGCGAACGAATCGCGCATCTGCGCGGTCCGGCCATTCCGCCTGGCTCGGGACGCTTGCGCGGCTATCGCAGGACGCTTGCTCAGCACAGGCTCGCCACATCGCCGGAATACGTCGTCAGCGGCCAGCATCAGGACGTCTCGGGTTACGAGGGGATGCGGCAACTACTGCGGTTGCGCAGGAGGCCCGACGGCGTCTTCTGTTACAACGACCCCGTGGCGGCCGGCGCGATCAAAGCCATCCTCGAGGCCGGATTGAGCGTGCCCGGCGACATCGCGGTAATCGGCGCCGGTAACGTGCATTACTCCGACCTGCTGCGCGTCCCGCTCTCCACAGTGGATCAGAGCAGTTCCGTGATCGGCGAATCCGCGGCGGAGTTGCTCGCGCACTGCATCGAGGCCAAGAAGCCGATACCGCCGAAACGCATCTTGATTCCGCCGAAGCTGGTGGTGCGCGAGTCCAGCAAGCGATAAACGGCTACTTGCCCAACATCACCCCAACCCCATACGTGCGCGTGCTCGGCTGAAATTCCGGCACAATCTGCGCGCTTATCTTGCCGTGCGGGTGAATGGCATGATCCTGATGCGTCTTCCAAACATAGCGCCCGATGAACCAGCCCATCGCGCCGCCCGCCACGATGTCGGAGGCGTAGTGGCGCTGGGCCGTGAATCTCGCAACACTTACGATGCTCGCCAGGCCAACCGCCACGATGGGAACAAACTTGGTGTGCCCGTACTCATAGGAAATTACGGAAGCTAGGGCCCACGATTCCATCGCGTGGCCCGACGGGAATCCCGAGCCGCCGTCAAAAAACGCGCCCCGGTCCTTCACTGCGTCCGGCCGGTTTCGCCCTGCAATCGGCTTCAGGACAGACGACACGATGAGGCTATCCACCAGAGCTTCCGTTCCGAGAATCCCAGTCTCGCGGGCCTTTGCGTTTTCGTCGAACACGCCAAAGCTGTAGAATCCGGCGAGCACCGGCAACAGCGCATAAGACGCCCCGATTTTGGAAACATTCTCGCTCCACGACGTTCGAGCTTTGTTGGCTTCAAGCAGCGTCTTGTGGTCGGTCGCAACGAGTGCTGCCGTCGCTCCGCCGAAGCCGATCCACCACGGTGCGTCGCTCGCGTGCATGTGGAACGGACTGGTCCAGATGCCTTTCTGATCCAGCAGTATGTTGCCCACCAACTTTCGGACGAGCGGTTTGAAGCTCTCGGTGTCGCCGGGATAGTAAATGCGATCCCGCCGATCCTGAAGCGGATTCGGATTCGATTTCGGAGCAGCGGTTTGATCTTGACCGGAAAAAGCCTGTTGCAGATCAACCTGAGCGGCAACCTCCGCCAAGTCGCCCGTAAGTCCACCGAAAAGATAATCTTGCGCTCGGGCGGGAACACCCGCGATTGTAAGTATTACAACCAGTGCGCACGCATACCAGGTGATATTCCTCGCCATAGCAATCCCCCCATACAGAAGATTCTATTCCTGTAACTGCGTTTCAGTTGTAACAAGGTTTCACCTGCCGCGGCATGGCACTCAGATTGCCGTCCCAAGGGTGTTATGCGACTGATTTGTAGGATATCGGTAGTCTTCCTTTCGCTGGCCGCGCTTGCGATACCGGCCACGCAAACCAATCATCCCTATCGCACCAAGTATGTCAAAGACACATTCGGGAGATCGGCAGCGCTCGGGACGGGGGCCGGCGCGGGGATCTCGCAGGCGCGCAACGTTCCACATGAATGGGGCGGGGGCGTGGCGGGATTCGGCAAACGCGTTGGCTCCGGTTTCGGCGAACACGTCATTAAAAATACGATCGCATTTCCCATAGCCAGCATTCGTCATGAGGAGCTGGGCTATCAGCGTTCCGGCAAAACGGGTTTCGGGCCGCGATTGAAGTACGCGCTGGTGAGTACGGTCATTACGCACAAGACTACGACTGGCAAGCAAACGCCCGCGGTGGGCCGAATGTCGGGGGCCTTCGGAAGTGGATTGATCTCGCGTGCCTGGATGCCGGCGCGACTGCATACTGTCGGAAGCGGAGTGGCGTCGGGCGGCATCATGTTAGGAGCCGATGCCGGCATGCATGTGGCTCGTGAGTTTTGGCCGCAACACAAGCAATCGCGCTGACGCCTCCGTGGCGAAGGCTCTCAGCCTGCCGACTCGACACTAGTGTCGAGTCTTGTGCTCGGCATAACAGAAAGCGTCGAGGGAGTCTCGAGGCGGCAGCCTGAGAGGCTGCGCCACAGGAGTTATGCCTACAACCCACGACCCTCAATGCGCATGCGGCGCGCCGTTTTGAGCTACGACGTCTTCCACGACGTCGCGGACAACTTCCCGAACAGCTTCCTTCACGGCATCCTTGACGCTTTCCTCCAAGTCGCGCGCATCCAGGTCCACATCCGCCTTCGCCCCCACCATTTCTTTGACGAGGACTTCGAGCACGGGCGCTACCGGAGGCAGTTCCTTGGCGACCGCCTTGGCAACTTTCTTGGCCACCTTGGCGGCTGGCTCCGAGTTTTCTTCGGCGCGCTTCTCTTCGGCGCGTCCCGTGGCGTTCCAATCCTCATGAAAAACCTTGGTCAGGCGGGCGATGATCTTTGCGTCGCGAAAAATGATGCCGACTTCGCGCCGCGCGCCCAACTCCACTTCGCGCAGACTCTGGCTTCCGATGAACGCCCAGTGCCCGTCGCGGATAATGGTCCGCGTATGCAAGCGCATCAGGCGCAGTTTGTGAGCCTGCAGTTGCGAACTCTTCCGCGTGATCCGGCCGATAATCCGGATAGCGACGCCCGCCTTGGCCCGCTCCTCCAGAAGACGAATCATCGCCGCGTCGCTGATCTCCGGGTCGTAAATGAGCAGTTCCTTTCTGGCGCCCTTCAGGAAGGCCGAGAGTTGTTTGCGGGCATTCACGGGGCTTACGACAAAGTTCGGAAGGCCTGGGGTGTAGGGCTGGCGCTTGCTATCCGCCTCGAATAGCTTGATCGCTTCCTGGACCAATTTGGGGTTCTTGGTGACGATGCCGAAACTGCGGCTGTGCTCGATATCCAGGTAAGTGAAATTGAAAGCCAGCAGGTAGAGCTCGCGGCGATCGACGATCATCATCTTGCCGTGGTAGCGCGCCAAGTCGTCGGCTGTGCGCGAGACGGTTATCCCGGCCGCCAGCATCCGCATTTCCAGCTTGCGCAGGTTCCGCTCGCCGCCGCGATTCGTATAGGCGATGAGGGCGTGGACAGCGACACCCCGTGTCACGGCATGCGCCAGGGCCTTTTCGATCTCGCACCGGTCGAAACGGAAGATCAGAACCTCAATGCTTCTCTTGGCGCTGTTGATCGCCTGGACCAAAGCCGTCACGCTGTCGCCGGGCTGTACCAGAAGCTTCACGGCAGGACGCTCCGGGCCAAGCAATTGTCTAGATAGAGTGGCACTACTTTTGCTCTTCACAATAATGGCCATTCAGTTGCCAAGGCCTTATGTACAAGAAGAAAAAGATCCTTATCGCGTTTCTCGCGGCTGCTGTTCTTGCCCTTCCTGCCGCCGGCGCTGGTAAAAAAGGTGACAAGGCGGCAAACGGGGCAGGAGAAATTACCAGCAATGCAACTCCGGTTCTTTGGCGCGAGGCCACCGATACTGCGTCCCGCAACCTGCTCTACGGGCCCGGCGGCCGGGAACACCAACCGACAGGCCCATTCACGTTCGTCGAGGAGGATCTTGCGGGTTCCAATCCGAAGTTCGTCGTCAAAGACGATGCCGGTGTCAAGTGGAAGGTCAAGCTGGGGTCGGAAGCCAAGCCGGAAACCGTGGCTTCCCGGCTAGTCTGGGCGATCGGTTATTTCGCCAACGAGGACTACTTTTTACCCGAATTGAAAGTCAACAACATGCCCGCGCACCTGCAGCGCAAGCATGCCGAGAAGTTCATCCGCGCGGATGGCGTCATCCCGGACGCGAGGTTGAAGAGGCATGGGGACGAAAAGAAAGTCGGCGAGTGGGAGTGGCGCAACAACCCCTTCAGCGGCACGCGAGAGTTCAATGGACTGCGCGTGATGATGGCCCTCATCAATAACTGGGATCTCAAGGACGCAAACAACGGCATCTACCGGGAGAAACATTCCGGCGACAAGGCCGGCTCCGAGCAGATTTACATGATTACCGATCTCGGCGCGAGCTTCGGGACCACCAGGCTCGAGAAGAGCCACGAGAAGGCGAAAGGAAATCTGGATTCCTACATCCACTCAAAGTTTATCCTGAAGATCGACGGCGACTTTGTGGATTTCGAGAACCCCAGCCGGCCCACGATTCTTGCCGCCGGCAACCCGCACGAGTTTGTCAGCCGGATCAACCTGGAATGGATTGGCCGGCACATCCCACGGACCGACGCGAAATGGCTGGGTAAATTGTTGTCGCAGCTATCGGGGAACCAGATTCGGGATGCCTTCCGCTCAGCCGGATACACACCGGAGGAGGTGGAAGCATTTGCCACGGTGGTCGAGTCAAGGATTGCCGAGCTGAATAAGTTGTGAGGGGATGCCCCCTCATTTACATTCGGGGTTACGGGCTCGCTGTACGTGGCTGCGTGACTGGCGCCGCGTTGACGCGCTTGGCCAACAGTAGATTCGACGGCATCCTCGCGTAGCCGTACCCGATCCCGAAGGACAATCGTTTCGGCTCCGCGGCCTTGTAGGCGTTGCGCAGGTCCGGTTGCACCAGCCCGCGGAAGCTTCCATAGGGATGATCGTAGGCGCCGTAAAGGGCCAGGTTCCAAAAACCAGAACGGAACCAGCGATACGGTATGCCCGAATCGTCTTGCAGAATTGCGACGCTGTTGGCAAGCACTAAATCGCGGATGATGGAGAAATCCAGCCGGTGCATCACGTACGAAGTCGCCTTCAGCAAGGTGGTGGTTTCTCTCATGCGCGAGAGATAGGCCAGGAACGCTTTGTTGTCGCGCAATCGGTCGTCGGATAGGTTCACGGCGAAGTAGCAGAGCTTTTGCGTCGCCTGGCCGGGATCCGGGGAGCGGAATTCGATCTCCACGCCGTTGTTGGCGAATTTCCCTGGCGACTTGTATCCCGCCTCCCGCTCGATGACGTGGCCCTCATCGTCGACACGCACATAGCGGATTCGCACGATCGTGTATTGCCTGCGCGTCAGTAGCTGAACCATCGGGAGCAGCAAGCCGTCTGTCACCTGCCCGCGGAACTGCTGATCCATCTGGTGCGTGATGAAGAAACTTCGGCCCAGCACGGAGGCCATCGTCTCCCGGATGCCGCGCAAGTAATTCGACAAATCTTTTTTCGCGATTTGCTCGGGGCTAGGCAAGGTGCCCGGTGGTTCCAGCCCGACAAACACGTAGGCGGGGCTGCGGGGAAAACAGATGGTCGCGGTAAGAGCGTCCGGCCCGCCGAAGGGATAAAAAACCGTCGAGTTCCACATCGGCGCGCGATCCAGCTCCTGCTTCTGAAAATCGAGCAGTCCGCGGATCATGCTGGTCTCGGATTTGCGCCAGGCCTCGTCCAGCCGTTGCCGATGTTCCTTCCACGCTGGACTGGTTTCCAGATGCGCAAACGGCGAAGCCGGCGCTCCGGGCAATCCTGCCAGGAACTGCGCCGTATCGTCTGCATCGCGCGACGGTTTGACAGCAGCAACGGGTACGCTGGCAAAGCCTTGCTGTTCCGCCGAAAACGGCACAGCCAGCAACAGCGGAAGCGCAAGAAGAAAACCGCGTCGGCAGCGGAACATTATTTGTGAACCAGGAAAGTCCCAGCATAGCAGACCGGACAGCATCAGAAGGTCAGTCTTAGAGCGCCCTGGAATTCACGCGCTAGGCCGGCTTGGCTGGTTATCGTTCCAAATGCCGGGCTGGTGACGGTGGTGTTGGGATTGCTGAAATTCGGATGGTTCAGCGCGTCATAGCATTCCGCGCGGAATTCCACGCGCGCGCGCTCCGTTATTGGAAACTGCTTGGTGAGCGAAACATTCCATACGGACTGGCCGTCGCCTCGCACGCCCGCCAGGAGTTTTGGAAAGGTGCGGATGTCGTTGGCCCGTTGCTGCTTGGAGTCGGTCACAAACCCGGCCGACGTATTGAACCACCGCGAGACAGACCGCTGGTCGCTGGGCAGAGCGATGTTCTTGATATCGCCGAGGAAAATCGTGTCGCCAAATCCCAAAGCCTCTCCGCTTTGGTACGTCACGATGGTGTTCAACTGCCAGTGACCAATGATGAGGTCCAACGCCTTCGGGACATTGGACGCGAGCATGCGCCCTTTCCCGAACGGCAGTTCGTAAATCGCGCTGACGTTCAGCCGGTGCGGGCGGTCCAGTTGGCTGATCGAGCGGTTTAGCGCGGAATCGCCGGCATTCAGAAATCCCGTGGCTTCCATATTCTTCGACCACGTGTACGTCACGCCCAGCGAGTAGCCTCGCGAGAAGCGCTTTTCGCCGCGCACTTGCAGAGCGTGATACCAGGAATAACCGATGGGCTGCGTTTCAGTGATGTCGCCGAATTCGGGGTATGGCCGCAACAGATCGGAGACCGCAATCTTCTGGGGATAGATGCTATTGAGTCCGAAGAAGGGGTTCGGCACTTGGGCAGTTAGGGTGGCGATAGTGTCCGGATCGCGGAACGGCGATGTGCTGAGGTACCGATCGGGGACTGCATTGATGTTGCGGTCGACAGGCAGATGGATCGCCTTGTTGCCCACGTAACCGGCTTCCAGCAAGAATTCCTTGGCGATCAGCCGCTGCACATTCAGCGTCCAGCGCTGCGAATACGGCTGCTCGCGGTTGACGGGAAACACGGTCAACAGCTGTCCCAGGAATGTGCTCAGTCCGCCAGCCGCGCCTTGCGGAGCGAGCAGGCCCGCCGGGAAAGGATTCGCAGTGCTGGCGACATAGGTCAAGCCGTTGTCGAGCGAAGCTTGAATCGGAGTGCTGGCGGTGAAGCCGCTTTGAATCGCCGGGCTGCGGTTGACGCCGATCGTATCGTAGAAGACTCCATATCCGGCGCGAATCACGGTATTGGCGTTGAGCTGGTAGGCCAGCCCGATGCGCGGCAGCAAATTCGTCTTTTGTCCATTCCAGAGCGAGTGATGATTCGGTCCGGCGAACATCAAACCGCCCAGCGCCTGGAACTGATCTTTGGCGATCTGTTGAATCGGATTCTTCGCGTAGTTGGCCTGCGCCTGTGCCGCGATCGGATTCGGATCGGTGCGATCGAAGCCGCGTACGGAGCGATCGTAGCGCTCGCTCATGGGCGATTCGTATTCGTAGCGCAGCCCGGCGTTCAATGTCAGCTTCTGTGTCAGCTTCCAGTCGTCGTGGACGAAGAACGCGTAAAAACTATTCTGCGTCGCGTAGCTGGCGCTGCGTGTCATCTGACCAGCTGGGATGCCCAGCAGAAACGCGGCGTATTCCTGGCCGAGAGGCGCGAACGGCGTGTTGTCGTTCGGACCGTTGGTATAGGTCGGCAGGAATTGGAAGCCAGGAGAAACATCGTAGCCGCCGTTAAAGCCGAAAGAGCGGTACAACCTCAGATCCGTGCCGTAGCGCAGGTTGTGAGTACCATGCAGCGTGGTGAGCGTTGCCGCGAAGTCGTGAATCATGCCCGTGATGGTGCCATCGCCGGCTTGAAAATTTCCAAAGCCCGAGAACGTTCCCGTGCACGAGCCGGTGCATGGTTTGCTCAGCGCCTTGGTGTTCAGGTACACGTTGGGGAACGTTGCGGTGGCGGGATTGACCAAGCCAATGAGTTGCGGCGAAAAGCCCAACGAACTGAGATCGAATCCGGAGCTGCGCCGCTTTTCGGGCGTCTCCTCCTGCGTCAGCCCGTAGCGCATATCCAGAATGGTGGACGCATTCAGAACGATGACGTCATCCAGCGCCGCGCCCCGATTGATTCGGGTCAGATTCAGGCCGGTGGCGATGTTGTTATAAAAGTTGGAATTGTCTTCCAGGTAGTGGTCGTAGTCCAAGCGGACGAACAGGCGGTTCTTTTCCGAGAAGTTGTGATCCACTCGCGCGAAGTGCACGAAGTAATCAAAGGTGTCTTTGGTGCCTCCCGCCACGCCCGCTGTATTCGGCGGCGCATAGTACGATTCGATTTTCCTCGCGATAGGATCGATCATGCTTGGCGGGATGATGTTGTCCTTCAATGGTTGGCGGGTGAACCGTCCGCCGGCGGCGGGCTTCGTGCTCGTCGGATCGTAGATCTGATAGCTCGATCCAAGGGCGAGCAGCGCCGAGAAGTTGCCGTCTTTCTCCGCGGCCGCGGGAACCGTGCCGATGTTGGCCGTCGGCTTGCCCCACTGGTTGGCTTCCCAGGCGTAGAAGAAGAACGTCTTGTTGCGCCCGTTGTAAAGTTTCGGCACGCTGACCGGCCCGCCCAGCGATGCGCCGTATCGGTTGTCCTGATACACGGGCTTCGCGCCGCCAGAGGCATTCTGGAAAAATGTGGAAGCATCCAGCGCGCTGTTGATCAGCCACTCGTGCAGCTCGCCGTGGTATTGATTGGTTCCGCTCTTCGAGATGACGTTCAGCAATGCGCCGGTTGTATGGCCCATGCCGGCGTCGAAGCTGCTGGTCTGCACCTTGAATTCACTCACGGCGGATGACGGAAGCTGGAAAGCGATCAGCGGGATATTGCCGCCGTTCGAGAACGTGTCCGGCACTCCGTCGATGGTGTATTCGTTCGAATACAGCGGATTGCCGTCGGTGGTGAATTGCGAAGACGCGCTGTTGAACGAGGTCTTGCGCTGGCGAAGGTTGGTGCTGTTCACCACGCCGGGTGTCAGCAACACCAGTTCGTTGGCGTTGCCGGCTTGGACCGGAAGGTTTTCGATGCTGTGCTGGTCCATTACGTTGCCGATGGAAACGTTGGAGGCTTCGAGCAACGGCGTCCCGCCCTTTACTTCGAGGGTTTCCGTGGCATTGCCAATCTCGAGCTTCACTTCGACGTTCAGGACGTCGTTGACGCGGACCTCGATGCCCGGCTTTTCTGTCTTCTTGAACCCGGCGAACGCGGCGCTGAGGTTGTACGTGCCGGGCAGCAGGTAAGGGATGGTGTAGTTGCCGGATTCGTTGGTGCGAGCGGACGCTGTGGCTCCTGTTGCCGTGTTCGTGACGCGCACATCGGCGCCTGCGATCAGTGCGCCGCTCGAGTCCATCACGCGGCCAGTGATGGAACCGCGGCCTTCCTGGGCTTGGATGGCTGTACTGGTCAGAATTGAGAAAAGCAACGTGCAGATGGTCTTCGTGGACATTTCATCGCTACCTTCCGGTCGCGGCTCAGTTCCCCCGCCAGGGGGGTGGAGGCGCCGTGGACGACGGCGCCGGCTTGCCATCGACCGTGTTCGGTTCCATCAACTCCACCCGAGTTCCGTCGGGATCGAAAAGATTGGCCTGGCGCTTCCGATTTACGCCGGTCTTAATCTCGATTGTCTTGGTGTAGTCCTTTCGCGCGGGCCGGGCTTCCAGAATCTGGACGGCTTTTTCGATATCGGGAACCATCAGGCAGATGTGATTCTTGGTGCCGCGCTGTTCCGCCGTCGGCGGCTTATCGTAGAGCATGAATTCCAGATAGTCTTCGCCGTCGGGAACGCGCATGTTCACCCAACTGAGTTGCTTCGGCGATCCGCCGCCACGCCAGGTTTCCTGAAATCCGAGAACGTCGCGATAGAACTTCATGGCCGGGTCCAGTTCGCGGATAAGGACGCCGATATGCATCATACGATTAGAGACGCGCGTATCCGGCAGGAACTTGCCCTTTTCGCGCACGGTCCAGCCATCGGGTTCGTACTGGACGATCTCGACTGTGTGGCCGTCGGGGTCATTGATGTTGAAATTCGAATTCCTGATCTGGCCCTTGCCCACCGTGTCGGGGACCTTGCCGCCGCGCGACGCCAGATAGCCGCGCAAGCCTTTGGCATCGTCGGTCTGGAACGAAATGTGATTGAGCTGGCCGTCGTTGTGTTGGGGCTCTTCGGCGAACAGCTCAAGGTACTGCACTTCGTTGATCTTGATGAAAGCGATGCGGTCGGCCGAGCCGTCTTTGCGCTTGAGGGCGTACGGCTCATCGTAGCCCAGGAAGTCCTTGTAAAACGCGCGGGCTTTCGCGAGGTCGCTGACGTACAGAGCCATGTGGGCGACGCCGAGGATGCGCGGGCGCTTGGGCTCTGTCGCCGCTCGGGCGAACTCGGTGCTGAAGGCGGACATGGCCCCACACCATCCAAACATCTGTCTGCGAGTCATACTTCTGGTGGGATCCTCAGGTTCGATGTTATTCGAGCCAGGCGCCGCGGCGCTACGAATTCATGACGCGGCCCATGCGCTCAATAGCCTCGTCGATTTCGGCCGTATTCTTGAAACCGATCGTGACCGAATCCACACAGCCAAGATTCATGGCGAACTTCATCGCGGCGTCGCGATCCTCCGCGGTGGTGAATCGGCCCTCGCCGCACAGCTTCATACTGATGACGCCCATCCCCTGCGCATGAACTTTCTTGGTGTGCGAGACTACTTCCTCCACGTTGCCGGTTGCGTTGATATCCCGCGACTCGGGCGTGTCCATCTTGGTCCCGTTGTGATTCATTCGAATCATCGCGATTTGCAGGAAATCGTTGCCCGGGAAGGTGCGCAGAGCCGGCAGCCCGTGCACCGAGGCGCCGCGGCCGAGAATAATCTTCTTGCTCTGCGCCTCCAGGAATCCATCCATCAGGCCCTTGTAGTCCGACGTCCAGGTGGGCGGGCGCAGGCAGTGCAGCAGCAGGATATCGATGTAATCGGTAGAGAGCTGCGAGCGGAACTGGTCGATCTTCGGCGCGGGATCGCCGGAGGCAGGCGTGCTGAGTTTCGTCATCAGCCTGTAAGTTTCGCGCGGGATGCCCTTCAGCGCAATGGAAAGCATCTCCGGCATGCCGTGATAGCTTTCGGCGGTTTCGAAGAAGCGGATGCCGCGATCGTAGGCGTGCCGCACCAGGCGCGTGAACTCCTCCTGCCCGAGTTCGCGCTGGACCCGGCCGCCAAACGTGCCGGTTCCGAAGGCCAGCCGCGTCACTTTGACGTTGGACTTGCCGAGCGTCACCCAGTCGGTGGCGGATCGTTTGGCGGTTGGTGCCGCCGCGACACCCCCGATTCCGGAAAGAACGGAGGCGGCTACGCCGGCTTTTAGGAAATCGCGTCTGGTTGAGTGGGCCATGGATTTCTCCTGAGGCTACTTTAGCATGCCAATATTCCGGGAAGAAACCCCCACCCTCGTTCGTCATAGAGTAGTGGTTTCGGCCATGGTGTTGGACGCTAACGACCGCGAAGTGATCGATGCCTGCCAGCGGGGCGACTACGACGCCTTTCGTGCGCTCTTTGAAGCCCACAAGGATCGGGTTTATTCGATTGCGCTGCGCTACTCGGGCGACGACGCAGCAGCCATGGACATCGCCCAGGAATCGTTCTTGAAGCTGCTCGCGTCCATCCGCGATTTCCGCGGCGAAGCGAGTTTCGAATCGTGGTTGTATCGGATCGTTGTGAATACTTGCCTGGACCACAAGCGGCGAGGCAGGCGGCAGATGCCTTTCATCGAAGAACTGCTGGATGCCGTGAGCGCTCCCGTGGAGAGCGCGCTGCACCGGTTGCTGCGCACGGAAGTCGAGGCCGATGTGCAGCGCATCGTTGCAAAATTGCCCGCCGAGCAGCGCATCGTGGTGGTCCTGCGATACACGGAAGGATTGCAGTACGAGGAGATCGCTGAGATTCTGGGCTGTTCGGCGGGTACGGTGGCGTCGCGTTTGAATCGGGCGCACAAGTTTCTGGAGCGCCGATTGGCGCATCTGCGGGTGCGAGGAGGTGGCGGTGGATAGAGTGCTGGCGGTGGAACTGGGGCGTGTGCGTGCGCCCGAAGAGTTATGGGAACGGATCGAGAGGCCAAGGACGCTCCCTTCCGGTCGCGGCTCGGTTACTACGCGAAAAGGGCTGGCGTTGGCTGCTGCGGTGCTGATTGCGGTGGTTGTTTGGGGATTGTATCCGCGTGGGCTGGTTATTCAGTCAACCGACGCAGTCCGGATTCGAGATTGGGTCAAAGCCAACGCGGGCTTGGATGTTCCACTGTTGGCCGAGCTTCCGGCATCTCTCCGGCTCACCGGCGCGCGCGTCTCGCGAGGCCGGGCCGAAATCAACTGCCGCGTCGGCGATCGCGATGCCAAGCTGATCGTGGCCAGAACCGGATCCGGCGTTTCCGAGCGGCACAGTCAAACTGGCCGACGAATCGCATCCTGGGCCATGCGCGGACAATCCTATACGCTGGCCTGCGCGAATCCTGAAGATCTGAAGATGGCGTGCCTGCTTTGTCATTCAGGGGGTGCGTGATTTCACCCAACGGCACTCGCGCGGTAGCCGTGCAAGAGCTTATCTGGCTCTCTGTCAATGAAATACCATCTGGACCGGGGATTGCTCACTTGTAGGCCTTGGTGGCATAGGCTTTAGCCTGTGGACTTGAGCATCGGCGTTATACTGGAGTCTTAGGGAGCAGAATACTATGAAGACCTACGTGAAGTTCGCGGCATTGGTCGTTGTAATCATCGGAGTGCTCGTTTGGCTGGCCATGGGCGGCATCAGCGAAACCAAAACTTATTACAAAACCATCGCTGAACTGGGCCAAATGGGCGATCAGGCCAAGGGCAAGCGGCTTCGCGTGGGCGGCGACGTGGAAGAAGGCTCCATTGTTCGCAATGGCGCCGAGGTGACCTTCGTCATGCACCAGGAAGCCAAGCGCCTCAAGGTTGTTTACAACGGCATCGACCCGCTGCCCGATACGTTCAAGGATGGCGCGCAGGCTCTGGCCGACGGAAAGCTCGGCCCGGACGGCGTTTTCCAGGCCACCAAAATCCAAGCCAAGTGCGCATCGAAATATGAAGCCAAGCCGCAACTGAAGAAGGACGGCAATCGGGCCAGCATGTAGCAGTGCCACAGACACTCTCGTTTGTGTTTTGTCTTAGAGGAATTAAGCTCGAATGGAAAATATAGGCGCTCTCGCGATACTTCTGGCGTTCTGTCTGGCCGTTTACGCCGTCATTAGCTCGGTCGTCGGCAAGCTCCGCAAGAGTCCCTTCCTTGTGGTCAGCGCCGAGCGCGCGGTTTACTCCGTCTGGTTTCTGCTGAGCATCGCATCCGGCCTCCTCATTTATTCCCTCCTTACGGGCGACTTCCGCCTGGGATACGTCGCGGCGCATACCGACCAATCCATGTCCAACCTCTACAAGTTCACGGCATGGTGGGGCGGTCAGGAAGGTTCTCTGTTGCTGTGGTCGTGGATGCTCTCCACGTATTCGGCCGTGGTGGTTTTCATGAACCGCCGCAAGTTCCGCGACATGATGCCCTGGGTCACAGCCGTGCTGATGGCCACCGAGACGTTTTTCCTCATTCTGATTTCCTTTGTGCTAAGCCCGTTCGCCGTCCTGATGGCCGGGCGGGGCAACATCGTCGAAGGGATGGGCCGCGGCCTCAACCCATTGCTGCAGTACTGGACCATGGTGATCCATCCGCCGATGCTGTACCTCGGTTATGTCGGCTTCACCGTACCATTCGCGTTCGCGATGGGATCTTTGATCACCAGGCAACCCGGCGATAGCTGGATTCACACCACGCGCCGCTGGACCATCGTGACCTGGCTGTTCCAGAGCACCGGCATCCTGCTTGGCCAGGGTTGGGCCTACGCCGTGCTCGGATGGGGCGGATATTGGGCCTGGGACCCGGTTGAGAACGCTTCGCTGCTGCCCTGGATCACCGCCACCGCGTTCCTGCACTCCGTGATGATGCAGGAAAAGAAGGGCATGATGAAGGTCTGGAACATGGTGCTCATCTCCGCCACGTTCTTCCTGTGCATCTTCGGAACTTTCCTGACGCGTTCGGGCGTGGTCAGTTCGGTGCATGCGTTCGCGCAGTCGCCCATCGGCAAATATTTTGTCGGATTTCTCGCCATCGGAATCGCGGCTACGATTTACCTGATTCTGGATCGCCTCGGTTACCTCAAGAGCGAAGCGCGCCTGGAAAGCGTGGTCTCGCGCGAATCCAGCTTCATGTTCAACAACCTGATTCTGCTGGCGAGCTGCTTCGCGGTGTTGTGGGGCACCCTGTTCCCGGTGATCTCGGAAGCCGTAATGGGGGAGAAGATCAGCGTCGATGCGCCGTTTTTCAATCGCATCAACGTTCCGATCGGACTGGGTCTGCTGCTGCTGACGGGCGTAGGTCCGCTGATCGCCTGGCGGAGGAGTTCCGTGGAAAGCCTGCGCCGCGCGTTTTTCTGGCCGTGCGTCGCCGGACTGGCCGTCATGATCGGCTTGGGCGTTGCAGGCGTTTACGAGCACCCTTTCGCTCTGGTTTCTTTCGGACTCTGCATGTTCGTGACAACCACCATATTCTCCGAGTTCTGGAAGGGCGCATCCGCCATCCGCGGGAAGGACGGAATCGGCTGGATTCCGGCGACCATCGAGCTGACGCATCGCAACACGCGGCGTTACGGCGGCTACTTGGTGCACATGGGCATCGTGTTCATGTTCATTGGCTACACGGGCGCTGCGTTCAACAAGGATGTCACCAAGGAAGTTGCGCCAGGAAACAGCTTTGCGCTGGGACATTACACGCTGAAAGTGGTCGACATGCAACAGGGCGAAAACGACAACTACGTTTGGCGCAAACTGCTGGTCGAGGTTTCGCGGGGATCGCAGTCGCTGGACGTTCTGGAACCGGAGCGCCGCTTGTACAAATCCAGCCAGCAGCCCACGTCCGAGGTGGCCATTCGCCGGCGCTTGAACGAAGATCTGTATCTGAACTTCGCGGGCGTCTCTAACGATAATCAGCGCGCCGTGGTGCAGGCCTACATTTTTCCGTTCGTCTCCTGGGTCTGGATCGGTTTTTGGGTGCTGGCCATCGGCACGCTGGTCTGCCTGATCCCCAGCAAGGTGCGCCTGTCTTACGCGCGCACGCAAGTGATCGGAGTTGCGCAAAAACATGTGCCGGTTGAGAAATAGCCTGTTCGCTCTGGCTCTGGCCTTGGGCCCGTCGCTGGCTCAGACCGCCGAGCAGTTGGAGAGCGCTGCAGTGAATCGCGTGGCGGAAAAACTGCTTTGTCCGTGCGGATGCAAAATGAATATGGCCTGCCGCATGGAACCGTATCCTTGCCGCACTTGCTGGGAGAACAAGCAAAAGATTTTCAAGCTGCAGGCGGCCGGGCTGTCCGATCAGTCAATCCTCGATCAATTCGCCAAGGAACAAGGGAAAGATGTCGTGGCCAACCCACCCGGAGTGCTCGGGTCGCTTTCGATGTACGCGGCCGCCTTCATCGGACTCATTCTGGTTGTGTTCGTGATACGCAAATATAGCCGCAAGGAACCTGCCGTCGCTGGTGCGCCCGTGAATGATCCCGCGTTTGAACGCTACCACGACCAGATCGAGAAAGAAGTGGAAAAGCTCGACTGATGGTGCTGACCGTAGCCGCTCTCCTCGCCGTTGGGACAATCGTTTTCACCTTGTTTGTTCGCGGCAAAGATATTCCCGAAGCACCACCGGTCTCGCCCACCGCGCACCTGGAGGAGCGCAAGGCGCAAATTTACGAGAACCTGCGCGATCTCCAGTTTGAATTCCGTGTCGGCAAGTTGTCCGAAGCCGACTACCAGAAGACCAAGGTAGACCTGCAGCGCGAGCTGGCGAAAGTCCTGGCGGAGATCGATGCGATGCAGCCCGTGAAAGCGAAGGCAGCCGCCACGCCCGCCCCGGCGAAGCCCAAAGTCGACGGCAAGACCTGCCCGCACTGCGGCGCCAAATTCCCGAAGCCAATGAAGTTCTGTGGGGAATGCGGAAAGGCAATGGCATGAAGAACGATAGGCCGCGAATGAACGCGAATGAACGCAAATGGGTTCTGAGATTCGCGTTCATTTGCGTTTATTCGCGGCTAATTTGTCTTCCGGTTTTCGCGGCGGTCGACGGCACCGTGATCAACGCCACCACCGGCAGGCCCGCTGTAAGCACCATCGTCTCGCTGGTCCAACCCGGGCAGGGCGGGATGCAGACGTTGGCCAGCGTCAAGACCGACGCACAGGGGAATTTCCGTTTCGACAAGCAGCCGCAGGGACCGATGCTGGTCCAAGCTCTTTTCGCGGGCGTCACCTACAACAAGGTCCTGATGCCCGGCGCGCCGTCGAACGGCCTCGAAGTGGATGTCTTCGATTCCTCCAACAAACCAGGAATCGCCAGAGTCAGCCAGCATTTCATCGTGCTGCAGCCCGGAGCCAAGGAGATGACGGTGAGCGAAGGCGTTCTATATCAGGGCGACGCGAAGCTCACCTACAACGACGCCGCCAACGGCACGTTTCATTTCTATCTGCCGCCTGAAGCGAACGGACAGGTGAGCGTGACGATCAATGCTCCCGGTGGAATGCCAATCCAGCGCCCCGCCGAAAAGACCGATCAGCCGAATGTGTACAAGGTCTTGTATCCGATCAAGCCCGGCGAGACGCGCTTCGATGTGACCTATTCCGTTCCCAAGACGACGCCGCAGATTCTTTCAGGCAGGATTCTCCACAGCGAAGGCTCGTCCGCGCTGGTGATTCCGACCGGCGTTTCGGTGAAGGGCGACGACATCGAACTCGCCGGACAGGAGCCCAAGACACAAGCGGCCATCTATCGCATTAAGGGCGCAAGCTACAAAGTGGAAGTAGAGGGAACAGGGTCGTTGCAGCAGCCGGAAGCAGCCTCGCAGGATGAAGAAAATGGCGCACCAGGCATTCAAGAAGTAAAGCCGCGCATCTACGACCGCCTGTACTGGATCCTAGGCATGTCCTTTGCGATTTTGGCTCTAGGTTCGTTCGTACTGTATCGGAGTAGGATTCCCAGAAAAGGATAACGCCGCGAATGAACGCGAATGAACGCGAATCGGAGCAGAGGCCATTTGCGTTCATTTGCGTTCATTCGCGGCCAATATAATGAGTGCCGTCGCCATCGAAGGTGTGTGGAAGTTCTACGGCGACTACCCCGCGCTCAAAGACATCAGCTTTAACGTCGACCCCGGCGCATGCCTCGCTCTGCTCGGCCGCAATGGCGCCGGCAAAACAACGTTGCTGCGCATCGTGGCCGGTCTGTCGAAAGCGGCCCGGGGCAGCGTCAGCATCCTTGGCGGCGACGCGCGCGCCGAGAGCACCCGCCAGCGGATCGGCGTGCTAGGCCACGGCATCGGCGTCTACGAGGAGCTTTCCGCATTCGAAAACTTGCGGCTCTTTGCGCGGCTGTATGGAATCGCCGACTCGGCCAAAATCGCGATGCAGTGGCTCGAACGCACCGGACTCGATCGCGTCCGCGACGCCCTGGTCCGCGAATTCTCGCGCGGCATGCGCCAGCGCCTCGCGGTCGCGCGCGCCTTTCTCCACAATCCCGCGCTGCTGTTGCTGGACGAGCCGTTCACCGCGCTGGACGACCGCGCTATCGCCGTGCTGCAAGATCTGCTGAAGACCGCTCTGGCCGAAGGTCGTACCGTCATCCTGTCCACGCACCAACTGCGCGAGGCGCTCGAACTCGCTACCGACGTGGCGCTCATCAATCGCGGCAAGCTCGCTTTCCGCGGCCCGCGCACACCCGAGATGCTCGCAGATCCCGGCTGGCTGTATCGCCATTACGGAGAAGCATGAACTTCCTCCGCCAATCGCTCGCCATCGCCGGCAAGGATCTCCGCTCGGAGGTCCGCAGCAAGGAGACTGTCAATGCGTCGCTCTCGTTCGCGCTGGTCATCCTGCTGCTGTTCAGCTTCGCCTTCGATCCCAGCTCGGAACAGGTCCGCGAAATCGCCGGCGGTCTGCTGTGGTTGGTCTTCGCCTTCGCCGGCACGCTCATTTTGAACCGCAGCTTCGCGCGCGAAACGGTGAACGACTGCCTGGATGCGCTGATCGCCTCACCCGCCAGCGGAGCGCAACTGTTCTTCGGAAAATGCCTGGCCAACTACGTGATGCTGCTGGCCGTGGACTGCATCTGTCTGCCGATCTTCGCCGTCTTCTACAATATCCGGCTGCCGCAACGCTTGGGGCTCCTGTTTCTGGTGATGCTCCTAGGCACGTGGGGAATTACAGTGATCGGCACTCTGTTCAGCGCCATGACCGTCAATCTCCGGATGCGCGAGCTGATGCTGCCCACGCTCATTTATCCGATGCTCGTCCCCGCGTTGATGGGCGCAATCCACCTCAGCGGCCTGCTGATTGCCGGCGACCCATTGGAGGCCGGCGACCAGATCTGGTTCCGGTTGCTGGTTGCTTTCGATCTGATATTTACTATGCTGGCTTTAGCGCTGGTTGAAACCGTGTTAGTTGGGTAAGCATATGCGACTCAAAATCATTTTGGCTCTGTCCGTAATTTCTGGCGCCCTCCTGGCCTGGAACCTGCACACGATGTTCCTGAAGGTTCCCGACGAGTTGAACCAGGGCGCGATTTTTCGGATTTTCTATTTCCACTTTCCAGCGGCCATCACTTCGTTCGCCGGCTTCTATCTGGGGATGTTCTTCAGCGTCGCCTACCTGATTCGCAAGAACCTCCGGTACGACGCCATCGCCGCCTCCATCAACGAAGTTTCGCTCGCCTTCGCGACCATCGCGCTGGTGACGGGCAGCATCTGGGGCCGCGTGATCTGGGGCATCTGGTGGACCTGGGACCCGCGCATCACGTCCTATTTCGTGTGCTGGCTGATCTACGTCGGCTATCTGATGCTGCGCCGCGCCATCGACGATCCCACCACGCGCGCCCGCCTTTGCGCCGTGCTCTCCATCTTCGCCGCCGTCGACATCGTGATCGTCTGGAAATCCATCGAGTGGTGGCGCACGCAGCACCCCGGTCCGGTCTTGGAGATTCGCGGCGGCGGCGGTATGGCTCCGGGCATGGAGGCGCCGCTGTGGTGGAACTTCCTCGCGCTGCTGCTGCTCTTCGCGGTTCTAGTGATGATCCGCATGCGCCAGGAATCCATGCAACGCGAGATCGATTCGCTGCGCCGTTACGCGCACGCCTTTTAAGGAGATCCCATGGACCAAAACTACACATTCATGGTTTATGGCTTTACCGCCGCCTGGCTGATCGTGATCGTCTACGTGATCTCACTCGCCTTGCGCGAGCGCAAGCTGCGCCAGGAAATCGATCGCGTGAAGCGCATGGTCGGCGAGCGCGAACAAGAGCAGAAGCGATGAAACGCCGCGATCTGCTGAAGGCCGCCGGCGGCGCTTTGCTCGGCACCATTGCGCAGCGCGAACTCGCCGCGCAAGCAAAGATCGAGCGCGCCACGCGTGGCATGCCCGCGCCTCGCATAAAAGACATCAGTGTCATCGCCACCGCGCCGCAAGGCTTACGGCTGGTGGTCGTCAAGATCACTACGGACCAGGACGGCCTGTATGGTTACGGCTGCGCCACCTTCACGCAACGCGCCGACCTGGTTGTCCCCGCCGTCGAAAAATACTTGAAGCCTCTTCTGCTGGGCCGCGCCACGGACCGCATCGACGACATCTGGCATGCCTGCTACAACAGCTCCTACTGGCGCAACGGCCCGGTATTGAACAACGCCCTCGGCGGCGTTGACATGGCGCTGTGGGACATCAAGGGACGCCAGGCGGGGATGCCCGTTTACGATTTGATTGGCGGCAAATGCCGCGAGGCCGCCGATTGCTATACGCACGCATCAGGCGCCGAGATCCCGCAAACCATCGACAGCGCGCGCAAATTCATCGAACAGGGATTCCGGCACATCCGCGTCCAGGTGGGCGTACCCGGGATGGCGGGATATGGCGCAGGCCGCGGCAATGCGAGCGTCAAGGCGTTGCACAACGGCCCGGTTTTCGAACCAGCCATGTACATGCGCCGCGCGCTCCAGCTTTTCGAAGCCTGCCGCAAGGAGCTGGGCGATGAAGTCGAGCTGCTGCACGACGTGCACGAGCGTTTGCATCCCATCCAGGCCGTGCGCTTCGCCAAGGACGTCGAAAAGTTCCGGCTGTTCTTCCTGGAAGACGTCCTGGCCCCGGAAGACATCGATTACTTCCGGCTGATCCGCAAGCAGTGCGCGACGCAACTCGCCATGGGTGAGCTGTTCACGCATCCGCTCGAGTGGACCCCACTCATTTCGGAGCGCCTGATCGACTTCATTCGCATCCATCCCTCGATGGCCGGCGGGCTCACGCCTTGCCGCAAGATCGCCGCCATGGCTGAAATGTTCAGCGTGCGCACCGCGTGGCATGGTCCAACCGACCTTTCGCCCATCGGCGCCGCGTGCAACATCACACTCGATGTCGCTTGCCAGAACTTCGGCGTCCAGGAATACTCGCCCTTCAGCGAACGCACTCAAGAGGTGTTCCGAGGCTGCCCGGTGATGAAGGAAGGTTACTGGTACGCCAATGACGCGCCGGGCTGGGGCATCGAGGTGGACGAAAAGGCCGCGGCCAAGTACCCGTTCGACAGCTTCGAGCAGGGCGAGCGCAAGCAACTGAACGGAGGCTGGGGCGAGATTCGCCGCAGGGATGGGACCATCATCAAGCAGTGAGCGGGGCATTGGCTGGATCCTTCCAGTTCCAGCGAGCCTATCCGGGCGTCCCTGCGGGCCAGGCGACGTTCGGGACTCTGCGCTGTGCGCATTTGGCGGGCGTGAAGTTCTACAAGCTCGACATGAAACTCTTCACGTTCGCGGTCAAGAAGGGCTTCTTCCGAACGCCCGGCCTGCCACCGCGCGTCGAGGCGAAGATCCCTTCGGTCTGCGTCGTTGCAGCGTTGGTCGGCGTGGCAAACCACTTCGGCTACGGGCCGTTCACCGTCTTTCCGCACAGCCATCACAACGAGCCTTTCATGCCCGGCGACCGCACCTGCTCGGGCGGCGCTTACACCTTCCAAATCCCCGGCCCGCTCGCGGCGCAGGATAACGTCGCGATCCCGTTGAAGGTTCAGAACGCCGCCTCGATCAGGTGTGTCTATGCGTACCTTCAGCAAGGGACGAGCGACGGCCAGTCGGCATACGTAGTGAAGTACTCAACCGATGGCGGCGCGACATGGAACGTGCTGGAAAAGATGGGCATCGCGCAGAGCATCCCGACGGCGTTCAAGAACACCTGGGACTTCCTCGTGGGGCAGGGCTACGGCAAACCGGAAACGCGCCGCCTGCCGTACGATGACTACGGGATAGTCACCATTGCCGCGATCACCGGCAGTGGCGTCGCGCAAGCAGTGGCGACGGCTTCCTATGACGGATCGACCAGCGGGCTGGTGCCCGGCGACTTCGTGTTCCTGGAGTTCGGCCTAGCCGATGAGGAGCACGTGAACGTGATCTCGGTGGACACCGTGAACCAGACCTTCACTGCCATCGTGACCATGGACCATCCGGCGGGATCGAGCATACGGCCATCGATTTGGCCGACGGTCGTGCTGCTCGAAGGAAACGACCTCGCATTCGATATCAAGGCGGTGGCGTCACCTGATCCCGGCTCGGATCTGACCGTAGTGATCCAGACGTGATTCCGCAACCCCAAGAAATTGTGTATCGCCTTTCGAGATCTATCAGAGCCACTCCGGTAGAAAGCACCAGGACGCTCGTGATACTGTTGGCGCTTATGGCACAGTGGCATCGTGCTCGGGATGTACAGGACGCCATACGCCTTGCCTCTGCGCTAAAGAATCAAGGTTCGTATGACTGGTTTCGAGGCCAGCTTCAGAACTGGCCCCTTAGATCATCGTTTGTACGGCTCGGAAAGGAGCAGGAGCAAGAGGGGCTCGAAAGAGCCAAACGGTTCATCGGTTGGGCGAAATCAACTCCTGGGTTGGAGGCCTTGGTGCAAGATGTGGATGCGACTTGCGCTGTCGCCCAGCACTACGGCATTCCAACGAACTACATCGACTTTACGACCAGTGTCGAAGTCGCGGGATTCTTCGCCGCAGACAACCCGCACGATCACCCGCTTAGTGGCGAGTGTTGCATTCTGTGCCTCAACACCAGCGACCTTAAGAGGTTCTGGCAGCACATGCCACCTGAGTACCCGGCACCTGAATTCATCGAAGTGCAGGTTCCGAATCTCTGGAGGTTGGAAGCGCAAGAAGGCCGGTTTCTTTTCTGCGCCTATGACAAGTTCGAGAACTTCTATGACCTTGACCGAATCCTATTTCCGTACACCGGCCCATTAGACAATATTCCGCGACGCAGGATTTACCCGGAGGAGAAGAGCGCGTTGGAGATTCTCCTGGACCAGTTTTTCATGAACGAACGGCTGATCACAGGCACCAAAGCTGTCCGGACGCTTCCTTGGGCTAGCGTCCACGAGATCAAGGACCAGGGCGGTTGGAGTCCAGAATTGGTGCCAAAGGGAATTCCGTTGCTTGGCTCTTGGCAGACTGATCTTCGACCGTGGATCGATTCAACCGGAGAGATGTACAGCGAGATCTCAGCCGGGCCGGCGATGGTAGTCCACACCCGAAATGGAGGTGACCCGCTACAATCCGGTCGCGCGCTCAAAGACAAGATCGTTTCCCACCTCGCGCGGGAATCCGGTGCGAGGAAGCGTGCAATAGCATGGAGCGTCGATGGTGATGGGGGCTCTCAAAAGCGGCTATTTCGGCTTGCCCGCGCCCTTGGTTGGCTGTGGGATGGTATTCGAGCGCTGCCGTACTCGGACGAGCAAATAGCTGACGGCGTCGGTCGGTGCCTCGCGCTGTGGCAAGCAGGTGCTGAAGAGGGAGATTCGCGTTCTCTAGAAAATGCAGCTCGCGTGTGTTTTGGCGACGGTATGGAAGTAGAGTTCGGAGCGGCCGACGGTGCGTACTCTCGCGCCTTCGCTTCGCGTGCTGATCTCCTACGAGCAGTTCGGCACGATGTGGGAACATACCTGAATCCGCAGTACGGGGCCCAAATCCAGAACAACATGGTTGGGTTGCTGCAAGCGATCCAGGAACCGTCACGATTGTTTGAGTTCCAGGCGCTGGCCGATGTCTTTGTGCGACAACTCGTACCGTGTCAGGTCGTCTATCGCAGCACCAGCACTGCCGCATTCTTCTCCCCAGCTAGGCTCGACAGATTCGGCCTCTTCTGAGGCCCGTCCGTGCCTTCGAATCGAATCAACGGGCCGCTAGAGACGCAACGCTTGCGCGAACATTCCGATTCTCGGTTCATTTTCTCGTTGAGTAGTTTCTGGATTCTGGCTCATGTCTGCGGAACCACTCCACATCTTCGACCCGCGCCGCAACCTCCAGTTGCAGGGCTTCGCCGGGCGCGCCGCCACCACTACACTCCACGACGCCACGGAGACCGGCATCTCCATCTCGGGGATCTTTCAGGCTGCGGAGGACTTCGCGGTGCTCGGTTGGTGGAACGCTTACGATTACTTCAATCACCTGCGGCTGAAGCACCTGCCGAAGACCGATCTCTCCGGCCTGAAACTGGAGTTCGACATCGAGTACGACCAAACGCTCGACGGCGCGATCCGTTTCGACGCCGCCAAGTTCCCGTCCGTCTCCTGGGACGCGATGACGTTCGTGACCGGCGCGGGCGACATCCACGAGGTGCGGCTGCTCGATCATGCGACCGTGGTCTCCGGGAGCGAGACCGCTGCCACCGTTCGCATCGATATCAGCTGCGAGGAGAACATGGACGGCGGGATCGATTGGCTCCACCTCTACTTCCGCGACACCCGCTACACGGTGACCGGCACGGACTGCCGAGTCGAAACGCAATTGACCGCCACTGTGAATGCGGGCGATGCCAGCCTGCCGGTGCAGAGCACGGCGGGCTTCTCGGCCGCGGATGAAATCTGGATCGAACGCACTGGCACCAATGAGGAGCAGACCACTGTGGTGGGAGTAGGCACGTCGGGGCTCAATGCCAGCGTATCGATGGGCCACCCGAGTGGCTCCTTCGTGACCCGGAAGACGAAGGCTTGGCACGTGGCGCAAAAGCTCGCGAACATCATCAACACGGCGGGTGCTTCCGTTGCCGGCCGATTTGGTCCGGACCAGAGCGGTGTGATTCACGCGCAGGCATGGGTCAGCGGCCCGAGCACTGGCGGCATCACGATCACCTTCGTCCTCGCCAGCGGCACCACATCGCGGTACGGGAAACTCGGGAATCTGGACCGCGTCTTCCTGGCTCATGGGCATACGCTCGGCAGTGTGCCGGTTGGGAGCGGGCAGGGATTCCAGTGGAGCGCGGGCAGAGAGCCTGCCTCCTGTTTGCGAACGGTGACAACAACACGAAGTACCACTCGACTTCACGCAGACTTTGCTGGACAAGAACGGCGCGGTCGTTCCGATGAGCGATTGCCGGAAGATGTACATGGTCTTCGCTCCGCAACTCGAGAACGTCGAGGAAGACATCGAAGGCGCATGATTCCTCACCGGCCATGGCCGGCGGGCTCACGCCTTGCCGCAAGATCGCCGCCATGGCCGAAATGTTCAGCGTGCGCACCGCGTGGCACGGTCCAGGCGATCTTTCGCCCATCGGCGCCGCTTGCAACATTACACTCGATGTCGCTTGCCAAAACTTCGGAGTCCAGGAATACTCGGCCTTCAACGAACGCACCCAAGAGGTGTTTCCGAGGCTGCCCGGCGATGAAGGAAGGTTACTGGTACGCCAACGATGCGCCGGGCTGGGGCATCGAGGTGGACGAAAAGGCCGCGGCTAAGTACCCGTTCGGCAGCTTCGAGCAAGGCGAGCGCAAGGAACTGAACGGAGGCTGGGGCGAGATCCGCCGCCGCGACGGGACCGTCATTAAGCAGTGAGCGGAAGCATCGGCTTTTGGGCAGTGGTCAGTTGATTGAACTGGACTTCCTGCTGGGGAACAACCTTCAGGTAGCTTCAATACATCCTCACGCCGTTGCGTAGGGAATCAGAGGTCTTCCGGTCTCAACCCGGTCCGCTTGGCCACTCTCGCCAACATTCGCGGCCCGATCTCGTCTTGATCGTGAAACGTGAACTCGTAATCCGGCCACTCTGGACGGGTAAGCAGGCGATGAGAACCGCGTTGGCGCTTCACTCGCCAGCCGATCCTCTCCAAAGCGGCGAGAACCCGCCTCGATCTACTGGCGGGCCAGTTGCTCATCCGGTATGGTGAAGGAAACGCCGAGAGAAGAGGACGGGAGCTCACCGTGGGCGATGCGGTCAGCAATGACCTCAATGGCGAGACGCTCGGCATTGCTGATTGCCTCATCCCGGCTCTGGCCATAGCACATTACGCCCGGCAATTCGAGGGTCTCCGCGATCCAGCGCCCGTCTTCCTCCCGATCGAGTTCGATCGTCAGATTCACCCCTTCATCATACCCCGCGAGAGAACAGCCGCATCAAGATCGGATTACTCGCCAGCCACGCCGAAGGGTTTAACGGCCGCAGGTCGTTTGGTTGATAAGCTGGCGACCGGATCGTCTGCCGGGGGCATACTGACCCACTACCGGCTGACCCATTACCGGCTTCTCACCGGCCGACTTTGCCCGTTCCACCCTGTGCTATCATATGAACGTACAAAAGAGATTAAGTTAAGACGAGGAGTATCTATTCGAGAATGGCACTGGCAACCGATTCGAAACAGCAGGCTGTTGCAACGTACAGAGTCCACAAGACCGATACCGGTTCGCCAGAGGTCCAGGTAGCCATCCTGAGCCAGCGTATTCTGCAGCTTCAGGATCACTTCAAGTTGCATGGCAAGGACCATCATTCCCGCAGGGGATTGTTGTCGATGGTCGCGCGCCGCCGCCGCTTGTTGAAATACCTGAAGAGCCGTAATCCGGAAAGGTACAAGAACCTGATCCAAAGCTTGGGCATCCGTCGTTAGATGTCCGGGCTCAGGTAACCCGCCCCGGTGGGCGGCCCACCAAGTTCACTCACTCCAAAGTCTCCTCTTAATCCTTTAGCAGGCGGGGCAGAAAGCTCGGCCTGGATTAAAAGGACATTCGAATGTTACAAACTGTTGAAATTGACCTCGATGGTCAAAAGATCATCCTCGAGACCGGAAGAATTGCGAAGCAGGCCCATGGGTCGGTCGTCGTCCGCTCGGGGGATTCAGTGGTGCTCGTGAGCGCGTGCTCCAACGAAGAGCCCAAAACGGGAGCTAGTTTTTTTCCGCTCACCGTAGATTATCGTGAATACACTTACGCCGCAGGAAAGTTTCCGGGCGGCTTCATCAAGCGCGAGGGCCGGCCGTCTGAAAAAGAAATCCTGACCAGCCGGCTCATCGACCGGCCCATCCGGCCGCTGTTCCCGGAAGGCTACATGCACGAGACGCAGGTCATCGCCATGGTGCTGTCGGCGGGTCCGGAGCGCGATCCGAGCACGCTCGCCATTGTTGGCGCGGGCGCCGCGCTGGCCATATCCGACATTCCGTTCGGGCACGTTCTGGGCGGCGTTCGCGTCGGCTCGGTGAACGGCAAGCTGATGGCCAATCCGACTTACGAACAGACTCGCGACTCCAAGCTCAATATTATCGTTGCGGGTACCGACGAGGGCATCGTCATGGTGGAGGCCGGCGCCCAGCATGCCACCGAGGCGGAAGTTCTGGAAGCCATCGAGTATGGGCACGAGTGCTGCAAGAAGATCGCGGCGGGCATACGCCAATTGGCTGCCAAGGTCGGCAAGACCAAGCGCACCTTTACGACACCCGAGATTAACAAAGAGCTGTATGCGCAAATCGAAAAGCAGATCCGCGCGGAATTGACCGACGCACTGAACACCAAGAAATATCCCAAGCTCGAGAGTTACCACCGCGTACACGAAGCCAAGAAGAAGGTGGTCGCGGGGGTACCCGAAGAGCAGCAACCCGAAGCTGCCGACCTGTTCAACCGGCTGAAGGAGCGCATCTTCCGCGACGAGATGCTGAAGGACCGGCGGCGTCCGGATGGACGCGAATTCGACGAGATCCGGACGATCGATTGCGAAGTCGGCGTGCTCCCGCGCACGCACGGCTCGGCGCTGTTCACCCGTGGCGAGACCCAGGCGCTGGTCACCGTTACTCTGGGCACCAAAGACGACGAGCAGCGCATCGAAATGTTCGATCCCAGCTTGACCTCCAAGCGGTTCATGCTGCATTACAACTTCCCGCCGTTCAGCGTCGGCGAAGTGGGATTCATGCGCGGTCCGGGACGGCGTGAGATCGGGCACGGCGCATTGGCCGAGCGGTCGATCGCGGCTGTCGTTCCCGACGAGAAGCAGTTCCCCTACACGCTGCGCGTGGTCAGCGACATTCTGGAATCGAACGGTTCCAGTTCCATGGCGACGGTCTGCGGCGCGACGCTGGCAGTGATGGATGCGGGCGTGCCGATCGCAACTCCTATCGCGGGAATCGCGATGGGCCTGGTGCTGGAAGGCAACGACTACGCCGTTCTGACTGACATCGCCGGCGCCGAGGATCACTACGGCGATATGGACTTTAAGGTCGCCGGATCGCGCCAGGGCATCACCGGCCTGCAGATGGACATCAAGGTCCAGAACGTCACCACCAAGATCATGCAGGAAGCGTTGGAGCAGGCCCGTAAGGCGCGGCTGTTCATTCTCGACAAAATGGTGGCTACCATCGCGGAGCCGCGCAAGGAGATGTCGCAGTATGCGCCGCGCATCTACACGCTCACGATCCCGACCGATAAGATTCGCGACCTGATCGGACCGGGCGGCAAGATGATCCGCAGCATCGTCGATGAAACCGGCGTCAAGATCGACGTCGAAGACGACGGCACGGTGAAGATTTACGCCTCGGACGGTGAATCGGCCAAGGCCGCAATTCAGCGCGTTACCGATATCGGCGCGGTGGCCGAGCCCGGCAAAACCTATCTGGGCAAAGTGGTGCGGATCGTGGAATTCGGCGCGTTCGTCGAGATTTTCCCCGGAACCGACGGGCTGCTGCACATCAGCGAGATCTCGGAAAACCGCATCAAGAACGTGCGCGATGAGCTGAAGGAAGGCGACCAGATCATGGTCAAAGTCTTGGCGCTGGACGGCAACAAGATCAAGCTGAGCCGTAAGGCCATCTTGCGCGAGCAGCGGGAAAAGCTGAAGCAGTAGCAGCTTAACGCTGCTTCAACGTTAATCAATGTGCAAAGGCCCACTTTGAGAAAACCTTCGACGACTACGGTCAATCGTTTGGCTACCACGAAAGCGGCTGCCGATGAACTCGAAGACTGCCTGGAGCTCCAGGACCCCAAAATAAAAGCGCTCATTCGGGAAAGCCACAAAGACTACATGGCCGGGCGCACTCGTCCCGCGAAAGAGTTGCTGGCCGAACTCGGCCGGCCCACGTAATCAAGGAAGCTCGCACGGCCTAGCGATGCTCTGCACGACCGGCAACACAACGGGAATCTGCGTCCCGTGGTAGAATCCGGCCAGTGCAGGCCGTTGAGATTCAACCCACGTTTGAGCCGGCGGCGCCAGCGAAGCCCGTGGCGCCGAAGCGCTATCTGGCGCTGGACGCTTATCGCGGCTTCATCATGATCGTGCTGGTATCAGCGGGATTCGGCCTGGCGGCTTTGGCCAAGCGCAACCCCACTTACCTCCCGATCGCCAACCAATTCGACCATCAGCCGTGGGTATGGATCAACTTTTGGGACCTGATCCAGCCGGCGTTCATGTTCATGGTTGGCGTCGCGATGCCTTTCGCGCTGGCCAGCCGCATCGCACAGGGCGCCACGCGGCGGCAACTTTTCTGGCACATCGCGGCGCGCAGTTTCCGCCTGATCCTGATGAGCCAGATTCTGATGTCGATCTCCAGCGGCAAACTGCATTTTCAACTCATCAACGTGCTGGCGCAGATCGGACTCACCTATTTCCTCTGCTACCTCATCATGCAATTGAGCTTCCGTTGGCAGGCCGCGATTGCAGCGTTGATTCTGATCGGGCATTGGGCGCTGTTCGTCGCGTTCCCTGGAACCGAAGGCCCGTTCCTCTCGAAGACAACGAATATCGGAGCCGTCATCGACCGGTTCGTGTTCGGACATATCAATCCCGGCTACTGGGCGAACATCAATTTCATCACCAGCACGGCGACCACACTGTTCGGCGTGTGGACCGGACAGCTTTTCCAAAGCGAACGCTCGCATCAGCAGAAGATGCGGATCATCGGGATTGCGGCGGCCGCATCGTTGGCTTTGGGACTGATCATCCATCCGTGGAACCCCATCATCAAGCGGATCTGCACAACCTCGTTCACGCTGTACAGCACCGGCTGGGTTCTTCTGATGCTGCTCGCTTTTTACTGGGTGATCGAAGTGAAGGGCTTCCGCAAGTGGGCCTTTCCGCTCGTGGTCGTGGGCATGAATTCGATCTTCATTTACTCAGTGGACGAGATTCTGCGCGGATGGTTGAACCGCGCCGTTGGCGTGTTCACGTTCAAATTCGACTGGATCGGCGAATTCGCGCCCGTCGCGCAAGCCTGCGCCGTTCTGCTGGTGATGTGGTCTCTGTGCTACTGGTTGTATCGGCGAAAGATCTTCTTGAAGCTCTAACCCGCCGGCACTTTTTCCCATAGCTTGCTCTTGGCCGACCGCAAGACCGCGTCTGTTACGTGATCGGTTGCAAGGCCCTCGCGAAACGTCGGCGCGGCGCTTTTGCCCTCGCCCAGAGCTTCGAGGAAATCCGCAATCTGGTGGATGAAGGTGTGCTCGTATCCAATCTGCAATCCCGGAACCCACCAACGCTTCATGTAGGGATGATCTCCATCCGAGACGTGAATGCTTCTCCAGCCACGCAGCCGGCCTTCGTCGCGGTGATCGAAGAATTGGATGCGATGCAGATCATGCAGGTCCCACATCGCGGATGCATGCTCGCCGTTGATTTCGAGCGTATATAGCGCCTTGTGCCCACGCGCGTAGCGGGTTGCTTCAAAGGTCGCGAGCGAGCCATTCTGGAAGCGGCATAGAAACGCGCTGGCGTCATCGATGCCGACCGGTTCCACGCGTCCGGACAGGTTGTGTGTGCGCGATTTGATGAACGTCTCGGTCATCGCGGTGACTTCCGAAATCGGGCCGTTCAGCCAAAGCGCCGTATCGATGGTATGAGCGAGCAAATCGCCGGTGACGCCGCTGCCGGCGACGGCGACATCCAGCCGCCATAAGCCTTCGCCGCCTTGCGGCAGATCCGGCGAGATAGTCCAGTCCTGCAAAAATTTTGCGCGGTAGTGGAAGATTTGGCCCAAGCGGCCTTCGTCGATCAAGTGCTTCAGCAAAACCACGGCGGGAACGCGGCGGTAGTTGTACCAGACCATGTTGGCGACCCGCCCGGTTTCGACTGCATCAACCATCGCCTGCGATTCGGCGGCGTTTCGTCCCAGCGGCTTTTCGCAGAGGACCATCTTGCCGGCCTTCGCCGCGACGATCGCAATTTCGGCGTGCGTGTCATTGGGGCTGGCGATATCGATCAAGTCGATATCATTTCGCTCGACCATCGACCGCCAGTCCGTTTCCACCGATTCATATCCCCAGTTGTTCGCGAACGCCTGCACTCGTTCGGCGTTGCGCGCGCACACCGCTTTCAGCACAGGCTGGTATGGCACGTCGAAAAAGCGGCTCACCTGGAGGAAAGCATTAGAATGCGTCCGCCCCATGAAGCCATAGCCGACGAGTCCGATTCTGAGGTCTTTTTTCATTCCCAACCATGCGTGTTGCGGACGTCAATCATCGCGCCCAGAATTTCGCGCCAGGTTTCGGGCTTCATCATGACGGCGTTCGGAAACATGCAACCATCCCAGCAGATGTGTTCGAGGACGGGAGTCATCCATACACCCGCGTCGCGCACGATATCGAGTTTACCGTTGGGGTCGTTCGGCAGGCAGTGACGCCCTGTCTGATCGTGCGAACCCGAGCCTTTGACGGTGCCGTCATTTTGAGCGATGTGCAGATCGGTGGTGTAAGGCCGCAGACGGCTGGCCATGTTCCGGTAGGCTTCGGCGAGCACGACCGGATTCCAGTCGAAATTTTCAGGAACGAGACGATCCTCCGGGGCATTACAACCGAGCGTGAACAACATGGTGTGCGCCATGTCGGCCTGGAAGCCGAGCGTCTTCGGGCGATCCACCAGCTCGAGCAGCTCGATCATTTTCCGCCAGCTATGCATGCCGCCCCAGCATATCTCGCCTTCGGCGGCGATGCGCTCGCCATGCGCTTCGGCGATGGAGCAGGCTTCGCGGAATGTCGCGGCGATGCGCTTTGTGTTTTCCGCGGGATCGAGGGCCCAGTCGGCGGGACTCGCGGCCGAATCGATTCGCACGATCCCGTAGCGGCGAATGCCCAGTTCCCGAAGTTTTTGCGCGATGCCACAAGCGTTGCGTACCTGCAGCAGAAAGCGGGCGCGCTCTTCATCGTTTCCCATCGCCGATCCGCCGCCGGTTGGAGGCCAAACTGGCGCAACAACGGAACCCACCACAAGATTGCGGGATGCGATCTGTTCAGCCAACCGTTTCAGATCGTCGCCAGTCGAGTCGATGTCGATATGCGGCGCAAACAAAAACAGATCCACGCCGTCGAAGCGGATGCCATCTACTTCGGCGGCAGCCGTCAGATCGAGCATGGTATCGAGGTCGATCGGCGGTTCTGCGCCAGGACCTTTGCCGACCAGCCCGGGCCACAGCGCATTGTGGATCGCGGGATGTTTATGCATCGGGATTGCCAGGCCCGAAATGCTTCAAGATCACAAGCGGATCCGTTTCGCTCAGGTTTTCGATGCGGACGCCTGCGCCGGCGGCAGCCGCCGTTACGAACAGCTCGTCTTGCGTCATCTGTCCGAAGCGAATCATGGACGGCGTCGCCACCGCGTGATTTCCGAAGGTTCCGTAGCCTTGCGTCAGAATGAGACCGTAGGCCGCGCTGTCGCGAATCGTCACGGTCCGGCTGGGAAGCACGGTCAGTTCTTTGGCCGAGTAGAACGATGTTCCGTAGCTGACCCACTTCTCGCAACAACCATCGTCGACGGCCGGCAGGGGCTTCGGAAACACTCGATTCTTCTTGGCGAACTCGGGGTTCACGTTCGCTTCCCAGTCCAGCATGCCGACCAGATAATCCAGATCGTGGTGATGCTCGGGCAGGACATCTTTCACCAACAGGCTCCAATCGATCACTCGGCCTTCGACGATCGATTGGAACATCGCGAAAACGTCGCTATTCACTTGTGGTTCGTAGGTGACCAGCGAACCTGGAGCGTGCAGAATGCCGGGATTGATTTGCCAGCCGGTGCCAGGCTGCAGCCGGTACGAGCGGGAATGAAACAGGATGCCGTTGTCGCCCTGGTTCCAATTCTCCAGGCAGCGCCGGACGTCGTCGCGCGTAGTGCCGGGCTCGAGGCCCATGAACGTATACGGAAAATTGTTTTCAAGCTGGTTATACTGCGGGGGGAAATAGTAAGCTTCCGGTTTGCCGCGCTGGCCGACCAGTTTTGCGAAGTCGTCACTCTGATGCAAGTGATGCGGGATCGGGCCCATGTTGTCGAAGAACTTGCAGAGCAGATTCCAGCCTTTCTCGCGTTCCATCACGGCCGATCCCAGCAGCCGGTCGCCGGCGCTGTCGATCATTTCTTTAAACAGGACACGCTTTCCGCCGTTGAGGCGAACGTAGCTCAGTCCTTCATCCTCCGGCGTGCCCGGCCCGTTGGATGCATGCGTAGTGGATGAAAACCAGCGCTCGTTGATGCCGCCGCGATGGCCGCCATAAGCGTAGAGATCGTCGGGATGCAGCTTCAATCGTCCGCCGGGAATCATGAACGAACGCGGTACCCAGCATGGCTCCAGCCGGAGAATGCCGCCCGCGGCGTCGATGGCCTCGCGCAACTGAGTTTGATTCAACATACTACTTAGTCGGTTTTGAGCCCATAAGCATAAAGCATGCCGTCGAACGTGGTTACGTACACGCGGCCGTTGCTGATGGCTAATCCGCCGAAGTGCGTGAACGACGGCATCGTTTTCGCGCTGGAGAATAATTCCTTGCCGGTTTGGGCGTCGAACGCATACAAAATCGCGTTGCCGACCGCGGCCTCGGCGCGTTCCTTGGAGGAGAAGAGGCTGCCGCTGTCCTTGGCCTGTCGCACGAACTCGGCGCTGGAGAGAGCGAACACCACTCCATTCGCAATCACGGGCGGCTCCGGAACATTCATGTCCCGCGATATCCAGGCGGGTGTCAACACCGGCTGGCCGTCCTTCTCGTCCACTTTGAACGCCATGATGCTGCCGTTCGGCGCGGGACCGTTCACCGCCGGAAACGCGGGCGCCTTCGGATGCACGGGTCCCCAGGCAGGCGCGTACACCCAGCGCACGCCCTTGTCGTCTTCCCAGCTCGCGAACGCCCCCCAGAATCCGCGCCCGGCGAAATCCACATCTTCATTGGTGTAGAGCGGGCTGCGGAACAATGGCTTGCGATGCGTGTCGCCTCCGAGAGACTTGGCGTCCAACAAGTACAAGACGCCTTCCTTGCCCGCGCCCACGATCAATTCCCGTCCTTTGTATCGGAACAAGACGGGACTGATGTTGCCCATGTCGAGATCGCGCCGGTCGATCCAATCCTGATTTGCCGGCGTGTAATAATCCACGAGCTTCAGATCCTTCGCGGAAAGCGCGAGAAAAGTGTCGGCGTACTTGCCGTTAGCCGGATCATACGCGCCATCGCCGGTCTCCGCGTAAACGGTTCCGTCGAATCCGACCACCGGACCTCCACGTCCCCAGACGCCTGCGCCGCCCGTTGAGCTTTGGAAGAAACTCACATTCTTGTCGGGACTGTTCAGATCCATGGACCACACTCCCGACTTAGTACCTCCGCAGCCCTGCGATGTTGAGGTGTACAGGATGCTGGAGCCGCCGCCTTGTCGTGGCGGCGCGGTGTTCACCACGTTCAGGCTCCAAACCTTGGAGTACGGTGGAACGAACTGCTTGGGCGGAAAACGGTCTTCTCCGTTATTGACGTTCAACGCGTGCAGCCGGCCGTCGGTGGAGATCACAAACAACGTTTTGCCGAGACCGGGTACAGAATGGACGGCGGGCGTGGCATTCAGCGCGTTGGGGCAGAGCCAGAATGAGTTCCTGCCCGCAACCGGCGCCTCCATGGTGAAGTGTTTTTGCCAAACCATCTTGCCGGTGTCGGCGTCCAGCACGTAAAGATTGTCGGAACTACCGGCAACAAAAATGAATTCCTTGAAACCGCGCGGCGTGATGATCTTGTCGACGACGACGGGCGTCATGAGCGAATTCAGTTCTTTGGGTTCATTGTCGAGTTTGATCTTCCATTCGAGTTGGAGCGTGTTAACGTTGTCGCGCGTGATGGTGGTTTCGCTCTTGGCCCAACCGCTGCGTTGCGCGTCGGCGCCGGAGGTGATCCAGTCGGCCGAAAGGAGTGCGCAAGGCAGAACGGTGGCGGCAAAATAGCGGGAGAAACAGTTCATGGACAACACTCCAGAATTATGACAGACTCCGCGGGTAGCATGCGAGTTACCCGGCTGTTTTCGCGCTCCACGCTTCGGCTGTTAGTTTTCGAAGAAAGCGCACTCCCTCGAATGCGATCGATTCCGGCGTGCGCGCCAGATCCCGCCAGATTGCCGCGGCGGCGCTCAGCGGGCCCAGAGTAAATCCGAAACTCTCGATGGTGAGCCAGCCGTCGTAGCCAAGCTCGCGCAGCGCTGCCATGACCGATCGCCACTCCACGTGACCCGTTCCGGGCGTGCCGCGGTCGTTCTCGCAGGAGTGGAAATGGCGCAGGTATCCGCGGGTCGCGAGGAGCGCATCGGCGACGCTCTTCTCCTCGATGTTGGCGTGAAACGTGTCGAAGAGAATGCCGACTCTGGGGTGGGCGATCTCGCGGCAGAGTTGGACCGCATCGGCGGCGGTGTTCAGGAAATAAGTCTCGAAGCGATTCAGAGGCTCGATTGCGAGCGTGATGTTGTGCTGTTCCAGCGCCGGCCCGAGAGTCGAGAAACATTCCACGGCGTGTTGCCATTCATCCGTTGTGCGGCGGCGCCCGGGCAGATATCCGACGGGCGAATAGAGCGGTCCGGCGATGATTGTGCCGCCGATCTCCGCGGCTACTTCCATGCAACGCGTCCAGTGCTCGATCGTTTTCCGGCGCACACCGCCGTCGTCCGCGATGGTATTCAAACCGGGCGGCAACACCGAGCAGAAGGTGCATGCAAGGCCGTTGTCCGCGAGCGCGCGGCGGATCTCGGCCGCGGGAAGGCCCACGGGATCGAGCAGCGGAATTTCGACGCCATCGAATCCGGCTTGCTTGATGGGCGGGAGAAGCGAGAACTGGCCCTCGCCGAAATGGTCCGCCCAGATGAAGGTGTTGACTCCGAATTTCACGACGATCTCCTTAATCTCGAAGATAGCAAGCAACTTGGGCGGGCGGGTGACGGCGGTGACGGCGATTTCGGGGGGTGTGCGAGTGTGTCATAAGTGATTGAATCAAAAGGGCGACTTGACTGAATTGCGGGAGGTGGGGAGACGGGAGCGTCACCGTGGGAGGTTGGATTTCGTTGCATCGTTTGTCGTCCAAACCCCGTTATATCATGGAGCCAGCTTGCAGCGAGAGGTGGTTGAGAAAAAGGTTATTGTTTTGAGGGAGAGGGGCGAATTCGTGGATCGTGAACGGAGAATCGAAGGCCTATGGCTGCCGATCGGGGATTCGGAACTCCAGGAGATCTATGAGTTTGATGTCGCAAATATAGGTGAGATCGCGGGGAATCCAGACTCCGTACGCGGCAGTCATCCGGCAGCGCGCGGTCAAGCTGGTGGGCAAGCAAGATCACCGGGCCGCGGTGATGTGCGCCCGCCGGCCACTCGGTTGCCCAACCGCCGCGTGAGAATTTGGTCACGCGCCGGTCCGGATTTGTCTGACACAGAAACACAGGCAAGAATGCCGGTGCCACAGAAGCAAATGCAGTATGTTTGAAGGACAACTGTGCGTGGAGTCAACTGGATTCGTCTTGTGGAGCGCGTGATCATTGTGTGCGCGGTGATTTTCGTTGGCGTGCTCCACGTGCTCTTGTTTTTGCACGCAGGCGCGTTGTGGCGGGATGAAGCGAACAGCGCAGCGTTTGCCGCGATGCCTTCGGTCTCCAGCATCGCATCCTTGCTCGGGTGCGATCACTTTCCGATCGGATCGTCGCTGATCTTGCGCGTCTGGTCGTCGGTATCATCCAGCGATCGGGGGCTAAGACTTTTCGGTTTACTCGTTGGCATAGGGATTATCGCGGCGCTGTGGCTTACAAGCCGGATGTTCGGCTTTGGCGCGCCCCTAATAGGCATCGCCCTTGTGGGGCTAAACTCAACCGCGATCGTCTACGGCGATGCGGTTCGACCCTATGGCGTTGGAGCGCTCGTTATTGTGGCGGTGGCCGGGCTGGTTTGGCGAATGACTCGCAGCAACTCTCCGTACATACTCGCGGCGGCGATTGTTTCCGCTGTGTTGAGCGTGCAATGCCTGTACCAGAATTCCATCTTCGTGTTTGCGATTTGCACGACGGGTGCGGTCGTCGCCCTAGGACACAGAGACTGGAGAGCAACTGTCTCGATTCTAGGCGTAGGTGCGATCAGCGCGATTTCCTTGGTTCCGTACATCGGCGCAATACGGCAAAACCGAGATTGGGGCGTTGTCTGGCAGAGTTCCACGGATTTGGGAGAGCTCTGGGGAGTCGTTCTGGAAGCCCTGGGAGGATCGTGGACTTTCTCCGCAGGCGCGTGGATTGGGCTAGTGGCACTCGGTATCCCGCTTGCTGTCTGGCATCTTTTCGGGCGGGCCCGCGCTCGAAATGTTCAGCAGGAAATACTGCTGTTCTCGATAATTACACTCACGCTGAGCGCCGCCGGTTTTTTGGCGTTCATAAAAGATCTTGCAGTGCCGTCGCAGCCCTGGTATTACCTCCAACTCATCGCAATCGGGGCGGTTTGTTTGGATGGGATCTTTGTGGTCCTCTCGACCCGATGGGCGATCCAGGTCGTGCGGCTGGCAATGATTCCAGTTGTGATCGGAACCGCGGGTTTGAGCCTGTGGGACGCCGTGCATGTGCGCGCAACGAATGTCGATGTCATCGCATCCCAACTCAGATCGAAGGCGTCGCCGGAGGACTTCGTGGTCGTGAATCCTTGGCACATCGGCGTGAGCTTCCGGCGGGCGTATCATGGCCCTGGTTCGTGGATGACCGTGCCTCCGATTGAGGACCTTAGGATTCACAGGTACGACTTGTTGAAGCAAGAAATGGCGTCGGAGAGCCCGCTTGAGCCGCTATTGGCTGGTATGCAAAGGAGTCTCAGTTCCGGAAAGCGAGTATGGGTGATCGGCGGTCTGATATACCCGGCTGATGGGCAAACTGTTTCGGCGCTTCCTCCTGCTCCGCATGGCCCGGCCGGATGGAACAGCGCAGATTACCTTTATGTCTGGACGTTGCAAGTCGGACAATTTCTCAAAATGCATGCGTTGTGGGGTGAGCAGGTGGACTTGCCGGTTGATGGAGCGGTCAGCCGGTTTGAAAATGAGCCGCTGCTATTGTTTGAGGGTTGGCGTCCGTAAGCTATCTTCCACTGCGGTCGGCGAGAGAAGATGATTCCGTTTGACACCTCTCCATCAGTATGCAATCATTGCGATTAACGAATCTCGAACGGCTGCTGCTTTATCGAGTCCCTCGCAAGGATCTCGATTGCCGCAGCGTTCTGACGGTAATGCTCAGGTTCGGAGGAACACGGATGATCGACAAAGGGCTTAGTGCGGCAATCTTGGCAGCTTTCCTCGGCGCCTGCTCCGCCTGGTCTCAAACCATCGTTGGAGCCGCCTACACCCCCTCGACCGGGCCTGCCACGCTGTACAGCATTTCACCGGTAACCGGCGCGGCAACGTCCATCGGACCCATCGGAGCTTCGTTCGTCAGCGGCATAGCTTTCGCCCCTGATGGCATCACGCTTTATGGTGTCGGTCAAACCGCCGCTGGATTTTCTCTCTTGAGAATCAACCCCGTCAACGGCGCCGGCACATCGATAGGTCTAACTACTCTGAGTGCACCCTGCCAGGACATTGCTTTCCGTTCCGACGGCGTGCTGTTCTGCTACGAAGGCGGAAAGATATTTACGCTCAGCACCACCACTGGCGCCGCGACGCTCGTGGGCGATACGGGAAAATTCCCGGATGGCAACGGTTTGGCGTTCTCGTCCGGGAACATCCTGTATAACGCGAACCAAACGGAGCTGGACTCCATCAACCAGTCCACCGGCGCTGTCACATTGGTTGGGCCGTTGAATTATGATCCCGCCTTTGGAGGCGGCCTAGTCCGGGCCAATGGTATGAAGTTTCACCCTAACGGCACTCTTTACGCTTCCGTGGTTAGTGGGGAGCGTACCAGCGCCAAGGCGTCTCTCGGCATCATTAACATTTCCACCGGCGCCGTCGCCCGCGTGGGTCCGACGGTCACCGGACTAGATGCCCTCGCCATCAGCGCTCGGAACATAACGCCGGGCGCTTCAGCCGTTCCCGTCCCCTCCTCTTGGCTGCTCGTCCTCATCGGGCTCGCTCTCGTCGTTCTTTATCACATGAGAAAGCGCCGCCAGTCTTCGCCTGCTAGCTGAGGCGCGATCGTAAGAGAGAAGCTGGTTGCGACAGGCCGCTATCGCACCGCGGATACCGCAGCCTGAGCGAAGAAATTCTCGAGGGAGTCTCGGCGCGGTGCTCCTGCTACGGACAGCTAGCCCCAAAGATCGGTTACGACTTTGCCTTTGACCAACTCCCTCGGCTGATTCAAGTGGTTGCGGATCTCCATATCGGGATCGATGCCGAGCGCGTAGTAGGTTGTCGCCAGCAGATCGTTCGGATGCACGGGCTTGGCTTTCGGCGACGAGCAGCCTGCCACGACCGCGCTGTAGCAATAGGGCCAGTGATCGCGGCCATCCGGGGCGTTGGAGTTGCCGGACGTGCTCACGCCGATGCGCGGCGAACGGCCAAATTCGCCGACAGCGACCACCAGCGTCTCTTGCAGCAAACCGCGTTCGTGCATGTCTTCGAGCAGCGCGGAAAGCCCGCGGTCGAGCTTGGGGCAATGCAGGTTCTTGAGCGGTCCGAAATTGGCGGCGTGCGTATCCCAGGAATCGATTTCGGGGTTTCCGTTGGCGACGGACGGCCAGTTCATCTGCACGAAGCGCGTGCCGGCTTCAATCAGGCGGCGGGAGAGCAACAGGCCCTGGCCGAACGTGGTGAGTCCATAGCGCGCGCGCGTTTTGTCGGATTCTTTCGTGAGATCGAATGCAGCGCGGGCCTTGCCCGAAAGCACGAGGTCGAAAGCCTTGGCGTAGTATTCGTCGATGGCTTGCGCGTTGAGCGCTTTTTCCAGCTCGGGCATCGAGCCGTTGATGCCTTTTAGAAGTTCGAAGCGATCCTTCAAGCGGTCGGAGCCGATGTCCTTGCGCAGCGAAAGGTCGTCAATCTGAAGCGGCTTCGCTGGATCCTGATACATCCGGTACGGATCGTACGCCTTGCCGAGAAAACCGGCCGCGCCACCTTTGCCGATGACACCGGATTCCTGCAACGGCCGCGGCAATTCGACGAACGGCAGCACGGCTTCTTTGGGCGGCTTCAGCTTTGCAACATGGCTGCCCGCGGTTGGAAAATCCGCGGGGCTGGGAGGCTCCAATTGACCGGAGGGCGAAACGCGATCCGGCGGATATCCGGTGAGCATCTGGTAAATCGCCGCAGTGTGATTGAAGAGGCCGTTGGGCGTGTAGCTCATGGAGCGGATGAGCGTCGCCTTGTCGAGCGCGTTGGCCATCATCGGCATCGTTTCGCTGACGTGTGTGCCGGGAATTTTGGTTTTGATCGGCTTGAAGTCGCCGCGAATATTCGGGGGCGCGTCGGGCTTGGGATCCCAGATGTCGATGTGACTGGGGCCGCCCTGGAGGAAGACCATGATGACGGATTTCGCGCTGCCGAAGCCGCGCGCACCGTCGAACTTGCTGGCGGCTTTCGCGCTGCGCTGCCAAGCCAGGAACTGGGCAAGGTTCAGGCCGAAGAGTCCGATGGAGCCGGCGCGCAGGAGTTCGCGCCGCGTTGGTCCCTCGCAGGTTTGGCATTTATGGCCGGGAATGACGAGCATCGAATCCTCCTCAGTAGTTGTACAAAAATGGCTTGCTGTTGACTAGCGCCCAGAGCAGATCCTGCGCCAGCGCGGCGCGGCCGCGCGAGCCGGAGCTGAGATATTTCAATCCATGGTCGAGCTCGGCTGCGGTCGGCGGCCGGCTGAAGGAAGCCAGATACAATTCCTCGATCAGATCGTGGTCCGATTTGGCGCTGAGAATCGCTTTCGCTACGCGGCCGCTGCCATCGGCGACAGCGTCGGAAATAGTTTTGCCATTGACGAGATTCAGCGCCTGGGGAAGACTAAGATCGCTGCGGCGTTCACACTCACACGACGATTCGCGCGATGGCCGCCCGAACAGATCCAGGAAGCCGTCCTTGCCGACGTGCGGATCGGGCAACTGCTCGGCGCGCGTCTCGGGGGGAACCTCCGGGAAGCTGGGACGCACGCCGGCCGCGCGCGTGAGCGCGTCCATCAGCTCTTCGGCGCCGAGGCGGCGCGGGACCGCATGCGAGAAATTGTCGGTGTCCCTGGCGTTCCATTCGTTCGCCGTGAGACTGGATTGATAAGTGCGCGAATTGGCGATGGTGCGCATGAGCTGGCGCAGATCGAATCCGCGGTCGATGAAATCCTTCGTGAGCGCGTCGAGCAACGCGGGATTGCTCGGCGGATTCGAGGCACGGATGTCATCCACGGGATCGATGATGCCGCGGCCGAAGAAGTAGCTCCACACGCGGTTGACGGTGGATTTCGCAAAGAATGGATTATCTTTCGAAGTGACCCATTCGGCCAGCGCCATGCGGCGATGTGAATCGGTTGGGACCGGGCCGGAACTGCCGTAAGAAGCCGGCAGGATGAAGTTCGGTTTCATCACGCGGCCGTCCTTGGGATGTTTCATGTCGAAATCCTGGCGTTGGTTAAACACGATTTCTTCGCCTACCTCGTAGCCGGGACGGATGCCGAGAGCCGAGTAGAACGCGGACATCTCGTAATACTGGTTCTGCGTCCATCTCTCGAACGGGTGATCGTGACACTGCGCGCACACCATGCGCACGCCCAGGAACACCTGCGTGGTCTTCTCCATGGTCGGCTTCGGATCGCGCGTGACGCGGAAGAAATTGGCGGCGGGATTATCGTAGGTGCTGCCGCTACTGGATAAAATCTCGCGCACCATCTTGTCGTAGGGTTTGTTGGCGGCAAACGACTCGCGAATCCAATCATCGAACCCGTACACACCCTTTTCGCCGAGGTATCTGCGATCGGCCTGCAGGAGATCGCCCCACTTCAGCGTCCAATGATCGATGAACGCGGGGTTGCCGATCAGCTTTTCGATCATGCGGCTGCGCTTCAATTTCGAGGGCGTTGCGTCCGCGACAAAAGCCCGGACTTCGTTGGGGTCGGGCAACTGGCCGGTGAGATCGAGTGACACGCGGCGCAGGAATCCGGCGTCGTCCACTACCGGCGAGGGCTGGATCTTCAGGCGCTGCAGCTTGGCGTCGATCAACTGATCGATGTAATTGTTTTGAGCGAGCTGCTTCCAGACAAAGCCCGGCGCGGGGTTCAGCACCGTCACGGGGACGGAAGTGAAGTTGCCTTGATAGCGCACCATCACGGTAGCCTCGCCGATGCGCGCGCCTTTTACATCGGCGCTGGCGCCGACAGCCGCGACGTCCGGAATGTTGCTGTCGATGTTCGCTTCGCGCGTGATGTCGCGCGTGCCGCCGTCGGCAAACGTCGCGATGATCTTCAGGGTGGTCACGCCGCCTGGCTTCTCCATGAAGATCTCTTTCGGCTGGATGTCCAGGCGCTTCACCGAGTCCTTGGAAGGATCGCCGAAGGGGACGCCTTGCGCGATCCAGTTGTAGATGATCTTGTAATAATCCGAGTTACTCTCGATGCGCAGCCCGCCGCCGTGCGCGACCTGCTGGGCGGGTTTCGTCAGCATCAAGCTGCGGCCGGGATCGGCGCGATTGAAGCGGCGTCCACCGAGATCGTAGAGCAAAGCTTCGTAGTCGAATTGAGGATCGTAGCCGCGCAGGGAAAGCTTGAATCCGTTCTTGCCTTTCGCCGCGCCGTGACAGACGCCGGAGGAGCATCCGACTTTGTTCAGGATAGGAGAGACGTCACGAAGGAAATTGACCGGTGGCGTTTGGGCGACGGCTGCGAGCGATGTGGCCAGGAGTGCAATGGAGAATTTCATTTGGCGCTTCCTTCGGCTACTTCGAACAGGATTGGCCGCGAAACGATCACTTCATCTCCATTATCGGTCCTCAGGCGGCCGGAGATGTACAGGTCGTAGCGCCCGGGATCGGTGGCTTTCGTCGTATTGACGGCGAAAGTGCCGGTTTTGTCCGACGGCTTGATGTCGGTGACGCGAATATCTTTGGCGCCGACAATCTCTACGTTGACCTGTCGCGGCGGCGTGCCAGCACGGATCTTCCACGCATACTCGAATTCGTAGCGATCGCCTTCCGCCAAGCGCTTGACTGACTTCTGCTTTACTTCGAGCGTTGCGGGCGGAGGTTCCGAGACGGCCGCTGGAAGATCGTAATCGAGCCACGGAGCGGTGATTGCACGCTGCCGGTCGACGACGCCTTGCGCCGTAGCTCCGGCCACACCGACGAGCATGCCGGGGCCGCGAGCGCGCCGGCGCAGCGTTGTGCCGTCAGCCAACTTGCCTTCGCCCCAAACTACGAGCTGCTGCGAGGGTAACTCGATGCCGGGCGCAGCAGCCAGGATCAAGGTGCCGCGTCGATTGAAGGTGCGCGTGTTGCCCGCGTCCACGTATTCGCGCGGTATGAAGCCGCCTTCGACGCTCACGCCTTTCGGCAGATCGGGAATCGTGAGCTGGATCGGCCCGTCGTATCCGCGGCGGTCGGCGTTGACGCTCAGAATCGCAGTGCCGCCGGCGGGAATGTTTACGTAGGGTGAAGCGAGCGATAGTTGAAAATCCTCGGCCGCGCGGCGCGCGATCAGACGGTAGGCATAGAGCGGACCGCCGCGTTCGGCCAGATCCTCGACGGTCACCACGATTTCGTGGACATCCTTCGGTGCCGTGAAATTCAGAAACGGATCGCTGCTGGTGCGGCTGGTTCCTTGCACGGCGAAGACGTCTTCGGGAAGAGGCTTGTCGCCGGCGGAGTCGAGCTTCTTGGCATTGGCATCGTAGACGGTGATGATGCCCTCCAGATGCGACGTTCCCAGCTCGCGTGCTTGCAATTCAAACAGGAGCTTTTCACCGGGCTCGACGCGTATGCGGTAGCGATCGATTTGGCCGGGCTTCGACAAGCGTGCATTCATGACGCTCGGCACGGGCAGTGGTCCGTCGAAGGGTTGCCTGAGTTCGGGAAGATCGCTGACGGCGAAAAGCATCGGCAGCGTGGGGGAATCCGGCAGAGCCACAGTGGTGAGACCTGCTTCGGGAGCGAGTTTGCGAAGATCGACGGAGGTTTTCGCAGGCGTCTTGACACCCGAGCCGAAGAACGTGACTTCGGTAATTTCGCCGCGCCTGCCGCCCAACGGGAAGATGCCGTCCGCGTACGAATAACTGCCCATCTTCAGCCGGTAGAAATTCTGCCCCTGCCCGCTGAAGCGTGCGTCGTGCACTTCGACGTAATAATTGCCTTCGCGAGGGAAAGTGAAATCGATGCGGGCGTCGAGATTGGCGCCGGGCGCGTCGTCGCTGCGCGCGAGTTGTTTGCCGTTTCCGTCTTCAATTCGCAGGACGGGATCGATCGCGGATCCGCAGCGCCGGGCTTCCACCTCGAACACGCGCCGCTCGCCGGCCTTGCCGTAGACGCGGTAGACGTCGCGTTCCGCGCCGCGTAGGGTGCCGTTCACGACGACGGGCGATTGTTGGATCGGCTCGGCGGTTTCGATGGAATCGTTGCGATTCGGGCGCGCGTACGGGAGCGATTCGGCTTCGGTGACCTCGGGGAAGGTTCCGACGGTGAACAGCAGGACATTCGAGATTCCTCTGGAGGATTCGACGCGGATCGGGTAGACGCCGGGGGCAACATCGGCTTTCGGCTCGACTAGAAACGCGATCGACCGGCCCGGCGTTGGCAGCATGTCCGTTTGTTGCGGCAACACTGGAGTGAAGGACGCCGGCAGAGTAGTGGAAACGCGCGCGTCCGGCGGCAGATCTCTGCCGCTTATGGTTAGGGTGAAGGAGTGGCCGTGCTCCGCTCCTCGAGGTTGGAGTTCCGTGATCACGGGCGCAGCAGCAAAAGCGGCTTGGCAGAAAAGGAGAGCGGATAGAGTGCGAATCATTTTTGACTCCGCAGGTTTTGAGCAGCCGGGCTGATCGGAACCGGGATGAAGGCTCGGGCCAACTCTCCGGTTGCCACACGATACAGACGGACCTGGCCGTCGAATCCGCCGGTGGCGAGCATCTGGCCGTCGGGACTGAAGGCGACCGTATAAATGCCGGCCTTGTGCCCCTTGCAAGCGGCGACGCGCCGGCCGGATTCCGCATCGTAAATGGTGATTTCAGGCGATGCGCCAGCGACGGCGATGTGCGCGCCATCGGGCGACCAGGCGAGCGCGGCAATCGCGCCATCCTGGCGTTCGAGCTTGCGGATGAGCGTGGTGTCGTCGGCGATCTTCATGTTTTTCGGACGATCCATCATGTAGATGTAGGGCGTGCGATCCTCGCCGCCAACGACGACGATTTCCTTGGTGGGATGGCGCGCGACGGCAGCCAGCTCGCCGCGCAGCAGGTTCACGTTTTCGAGGAAAGCGCCGGTAGTCGCGTCGGTGAGCTTGGCCGCGCGGTCACGGCCAACGGAGACGATGCGCTTGCCATCCGCGCCGAAAATGGTGCCGAGCACCCAGTTCTCGTGATTGCCGATCTTGAAAAGCTCGCGGCCGCTCGCACCGTCCACGATGCGCACGGTGTTATCCGTGCAGCCCACGGCAATTCTGGAAGAGTCTGGCGAGAGGGATGCGCCGAAGACGGTGTCGCCGCCAATAGTGACGGAGCGGCGGAGCTTTCCCGTAGCCACGTCCCAGATTTGGATTTCGCCGAACCGCGCGGGCGTGCCGCCGGCTGCGACGAGCGTCGCGCCGTCTTTTGAAAAGACCAGGGAGAGGATGCGATCGGAAAGACCGGGCAGCCGGCGCGGAGGCGCGGCGCCGTCGAGCGAGTGCAGCAGAACTTCGCGGTTTCCGGAGACGGCGAGCGTCTTGCCATCCGCAGAGAAGGCCAGGGCGTTGATGACCGGCGGCTGCGTGTAGACGATTGGCTTGGCGGGCGCAAGGTCGTCGCGGGCTTCGGCGGGCGTGTCGTCTTTCGCGCCTGCCGCGATCCAGCTCCGGATTAAATCAATCTGCTCGGCGGGCAGCGGCGGCTGGCCGAGGGGCATCTGCGGCTTGCTTTCGCCGGTCAGGTAGGTGATCAGGGTACCGGCGGCGGAGCCGTGTTTTCCACCGGTTTTGAAGCCCTCGTAAGACGTGAGATCGAGATTAGACGACTTGAGATTCGGCTGGTGGCAGCCCTGGCACTGGCGCTCGATGATCGGCCGGACGTCGCGGAAATAGCTAGGGTCTGAGGCGAATAGGCTTAGCCCGACAGAGCAGAAGGAAAACGCTAAGTAAGAAGTGGCAGCCATCCCGTCGTACCCGTGGTTCGATTATACAGCAGTGGGAGGAATTCGAGGAATTCAGGGATCCAAGAATTCGAGGAAGGAGGTGGTGCGATGATATAGTTTGCAGGGAAAACAAGATCGCCGTGATTGAATTGAATCGGATTCAGACAGCGTCCAGCGAAGTGGTTCGCGACATTAATCGCCGGATCGTCCTCAATCTGATCCGCACGCGGCAACCGATGTCACGCGCGGATTTGGCGCGCGTTTCGGGGATGCAGCGGAGCACGATTTCTCTCATCGTCGAGGAACTCGTTGAGGAGCAGTGGGTGCTGGAAGGGCCTACCGGACGGCTGCCTCGCGGACGGCGTCCAACCTTTCTGCGGCTAAATGACGAGCGCGTCATCATCGGCGTGGATATCCGGCCGAGCCAAACCACCGTCGCGCTGGCGGACGTGAACGGCAAGTTTACATCGCAGGATGTGATGGCCACGCCCGCTGACCCGAAAGTCGCGGTGCAATCTCTGATACAGCGCATCGAGTCCATCATGCGTTCGTGCCGCAAGAAGAAAATTGAAGGCGTCGGGATCAGCCTGCCGGGACGTTTCAATCAGAGCGCGGATCGTTTGGTGTTCGCGCCCAATCTCAAATGGCGCGATGTGGACCTTCGCAATCCCATCGCGAAGGCGACCGGACTCGAGGTCGAGCTGGAGAACGCGGGGAATGCATGCGTGCTTGCGGCGGTCTGGTTCGATCGCATGGAGGCGTGCCGCAATCTGGTGGTGGTTACGGTGTCGGAAGGCATCGGCACAGGAATCCTGATCAACGGCCAGCTTGCGCGCGGCCTGAATAATATGGCCGGCGAATTCGGGCACGTGCCGCTCGATCCGAACGGCCCGCTCTGCAGCTGCGGCAGCCGCGGGTGTTGGGAAGTTTTCGGCTCCAATCGCGCCGCCGTGCGCTACTATCTCGAATCCAGCTCGCGGGCCGGGGACTTGAGCTTTCTGGATCTGTTGAGCCTGGCCGATCAGGGCGACGCGCGCGCCGGCAAAGCGCTGGACACGATGGCGCATTATCTGGGCCGCGGCATGCGGATGATCGTCGCGGGTCTTGCACCCGAGCGCATTATCGTGATCGGCGACTTGACGCGTTCATGGCATCGAGTCGGACCTGTGATCGAAGCGGAAATTCAGAGCCAGATACTGCCAGGCGGCAGCGCGCCGCTTCTCATTCCCGCTCACGAAGACGGCATGGCGCGGCTGCGCGGCACGGTTGCGCTGGTGCTTCAAAAACATTTCGGTGGGGCGAGCAAGATGACCGCGTAGGCGAGCGGTCAAGAGTCGAATTCGCCCGGAGCTGAGAGAAGGAACGTGTTTCTCCTTGACTAAGGCCGGTGTTCCTGCACTCGGGATAGAGCCTCAACTCCTCGATCACTCGCGGCCGCCTTTCGGCTTACGCTTACCCTTCGCCGCGAGTTTCTTAGCCTGCTGGATCGCCTCCTCAAAGTGCTTATCCACAGGTTGCGGCTTCGCATCCTCCAATGCCCGGAACTTGTCGTATTCCGCCTGTGCCTTGGCGAGCGCGGTGTCGTGGGAAACGGCGCCAGCGTGGGTGAGCAGCTCGCGGTCGCTCAAGCGGAGGAAATCATCGAGCTTGCCGATCCACTCGCGCATCGACATCGGCTTGCGATTGCGAGCTTGGAGTTCAGCGAAGTCAAGATAGGCGGACACAATCAAATTGAGCGTCTCGATTTCGTCGTGGTTCAGATAGTTCTTGGCCACGCCGGCATCGGTGCGGCGCGGGCGGCCGCCGGTCCACGCGGTCATCCCCATGTTGGGCTTCCTCGCGTCGGCGCGACGCGAGATCACTTCAGCGGCGGTGTGGCCGTGCGCGGCCCAATGCATCTTGTTCTGAACGACGGCAAAGAACTGCTGCGAGGCCTCGGCGCGGGGATCGTAGTCGATACTGGTCGAGTAAATGTCGAGCACCTTGCGCCAGAAGACGCGCTCCGACGAACGGATGTCCCGGATGCGGGCGAGCAGTTCGTCGAAGTAGCCGCCGCCGGACTGCTTCAACCGCTCGTCGTCCATGGTGAAGCCCTTGACGAGGTACTCCTCCAAGCGCGCGGTGGCCCACTGGCGGAACACGATGCCGCGCGGAGAGTTCACTCGATAGCCAACGGCGAGAATTACCTCAAGCCGGTAGCACTCAATTTCACGTGTGACCGAGCGCGCGCCCTCGGTTTGAACTGTTGCAAATTTTGCAACAGTTCGCGACGGGTCCAGTTCCCCGTCGGCGAAGATGTTTTTGATGTGCTTGGAAATGACAGACTTATCGCGCTGAAAAAGATCGGCAAGCTGGTTAAGAGAAAGCCATACGGATTCGCCCGCAAGCCGGGCCTGGAGGCGAGTTCCACCATCGGCCGTTTGATAGATGACTAGTTCTCCCGGACCCTGAGGCGGAAGAGGGTTCATCGTGTGCTCCCTCTTAGAAGTTCGTCGAGCAGGCCCTCGGATTCTTTTTCCACAACGTCGTCGGCGATGCCCCAGAGGAAGGAGACGACTTTGTTGTGGGTAGCTTGGTCCATATCCGCTCAAATGCAGATCGATCGCGCAATCCAGAGTCTATCGTACGCTAATTGGAAAGTCGGGCTTATAGAATTGTGGCTGCTCTTCGACCTTTAGGTTTCGCACTACCGGATGGTTGGTTCGTCGGCGGTTCGATTCCGTCCCTGGCCACCACACTAAGTTCTTTACAAGAAGTTCTTTACAAGTCGGCAATAGGAGCGATACGAGACCGCGGTTTTCTACGGCGGGCTACGGCGGGACACATTAGAAGAAGATCTTCGCCGCCAACTGGATGATTCTGGGGTCGCCCGCTCCGTAAATGCCTCCGAAGTTTCCGCTGTTTCTGGCTGTTGTGGGATCGTTCAACAGCGTGTGGTTGAAGATGTTGAAGAACTCTCCGCGAAGCTGGATCCGGATGTCTTCGTGCGACCTGAACGGGAAAATGTTCTTGATGAGCGCCGTGTCTATGTTGGTACGGTTCGGTCCGCGGAAAGCGCCTTTGCCTACGCTTCCGAAGGTCCCAATCGCGGGGATGCCGAACAATGAAGTGTTGAGCCAGGGTATGCAAGTGGTTGAGCTGCATCCACTGCGTGAACCCTCGGGCGCCGTCTTCCCATACTGATTAGCCGGCCCAATGTAATCCGCTCTATCGCTGCCCAGGACCGTTAAGGACCGGTCGGTGCCGGCGAGGAGCGTGATGGCGTCCCCCGACGTGAACGTGTAAAGGCCCGACCATTGCCAGCCGCCGAGGATTGTTCGGACCGCAACGTTTGTTCCGTTCAGCTTGGGGAGGTCCCAAACGAAGGAGCCCACGACGCGGTGTGTGCGGTCCTGCCCTTGGGCCGGGCCGGTATCGAAGCGGCCTTGATTCGGATTGCCGAACGGCAGCCCGGAACCCTTGCTGGCTCCGATGTCGGTGATGCCGCCGTTCGAGGCCAGAGCGATTTCCATGGCTTTCGAAAACGTATAGTTACCGAGCAGTGTGAGATTCCTGAGAACGCCCTTGCCGCCTCCCGGGCGTTTCTGAATGTTCACTTGCAGGGCGTTATAGTTGGACATCCCGGTGTTGTTATTTTCGTAAATGTCGATGAACCCTTTGTAGGGGCGGCTCGCGTCCGTTCCCACTCCGATGGCCCTGGGATTCAAGTAAATATCCTGACGGAGATGCACTGCGCGAAGCCCCACGTAGGAGACGTTGAGCAGGGTATCGCGCAGCAACTGGTGCTCGATGGTAAAGTTCCAGTCGTAGGTCGTCGGAGTAACCCACTTCCTGCCTGGCTCCAAACCGTAGACCGACACGCCTCCCGTGAAGGGCACGCCGCCGGAGGGAATGGTTTTGAGTGTATAAAGCAGCGGAAATTGGGCCGCAAACGAAGGAACGCTCTGCAAGGGGTTGTTGAAGGGGATGAGATTGTTCGGAGTGGACGGTTCGGTCAAATCCTGTCGAAGGCTGAACGGCTGGCTGATCGAAGCGTCATTCAGAAACAGACCGGGCAGGCGCGAGGAATAGAATACGCCTCCTCCGGAACGAACGACGGTCTTGCCGGTGCCAAAAACATCCCATGCGATGCCGAGCCGGGGAGCGAAATTGTTGAGGTCCGCAGTCTGTCCCGTATCGGGCAGAGTGATGCCGTTATACGAATCGCCGACAAAGACTTCCCCGGCGGGCGCGGTAGGAATGATCTTGGATCTTACGCCGGCGGCATACATGTCGGGCCGGAACTGCTCGATACGGCCAAAGATTTCCTTCATTACCTGTTGCGGTTCCCAGCGAATCCCCATGGTCACCGAGAGGTTGCGCCGGGCCTTCCATTTGTCTTCCGCAAAGAGGCCAATTACGTTCTGCCGCGAGTCCGAGTAGTCTCCCGAAGTCTGGCTGTACGCATGCATATGACCCATCACGAAACTCGCCAGCCCCAGGTTCGTCAGGACATCCGAAAATTGCCAGCTCCCGTTTTCCAAATCGGTGTTCCTGATGTTGGACTGGTCCTTCTCGAGATTGCCGCCAAATTGAAAAATGTGCGATCCATGGGTCCAGCTGAGCTGATCGCGGATTTCGTAGGTGTTACGGATGAATTTGGCGTCCGTGAAGTTCCCCAGACCGAAGTAACCGTTGGTGATGCCGAAAGCGCGGATTCCACCTACCGCTTTGGGGAGTTGCGGGACGTTCGCGCCGAAGTCTGTAAACTGCGGAACCTGCCCGCCTTGGCCGCGCTGCGAAGCCGCCCGCAAGAAGGTCGCAACAAAATTGTTGACGAAAGCCGGTCCCGCAATCCATGTGTAACCTGCCGATGCATTGTTGGTCTTCACGGTGGATCCCACAAAACCCGTCAAGAGGAGGTTCTTACCGTCGTAGGCAGGCGCATGGAAATACGTGTCCTGGTAATACCTGGCATAGAGCTTGTCCCGGCCTCGAACCACCTTGTCGAACCGCGTAATGTACTCATCGAAGTTCTGCAACGAGGGCACTCCGTACGTAATGCGGCCGTTGGCTGCCGCCTGGTCGATCGGGAGAAGCTTCGAAAGGGCCACAGCGACCGGGCTGACGGGAATCTTGTTATTCGGGAATGGGTTTCCCGTGGCCGGGTCATTGATCTGGATTGCCTTCCCCTGGGGATTGACTGCGGAGTTCGCGGTCAAGTAATTCGAGAAGTCCCCGGTCAGGTTGGCGGCTGTGGGCAGGATGGTATTGTTGGCATTTCCCGTGGTCCGGATACGCGTCCCCTGATAACCGAAGAAGATGAACATGTTGTCTTTCTTCAAAGGACCGCCGATCGTCCCGCCGTATTGATTCCGTTTCAACGGGTCCTTCGTGAGGGCGTAAAAGTTGCGGGCGTTAAACCTGCGGTTGCGCACGAATTCGAACACGTTGCCGTGCCACTGGTTGCTTCCGGACCGGGTGACCACGTTCACCACGGCGCCCGCATTGGTACCGTATTGCGTATCGAAACTGTTGGTCTGGACGCTGAACTCCTGAAGAGCGTCGGGGAACGGGAACGGGTTGTTCGTATTGCTCATCAGGTCCTGGTTGGAGCCGCCGTCCAGGTTATAGCTGATCTGGTCCGGCCGGGCTCCATTCACCGAGATAGCCTCGGCGCCGGGAACCTGCTTGGTATCTCCCTGCGTCGTGCCGGCCGAATTAGTGGAATCCAGGGCGCCGGCTACCATCCTCGTGAGATCGGCGGCGTTGCGGCCGTTCAGAGGCAACTCCCTGAGACGGGCGCCTTCAATCACCTGGCTCAATACCGGCGTGACGGTGTTGACCATCGTGGCGGTTGCTTCCACAGTGACCGTCTCCGTGGATTGCCCCAATTGCATTGAGATCTGGAGAGAGCCACTCTGGTCCGCCAAAAGCGTCACGTCCCGGGCGTAAGTCTTGAACCCCTTGGCTTCCACCGACAGCCGATAGTTGGCAGGGGGAAGGGAGGGAATGGTGAACTGGCCATTTTCGTTGGTAGTGGCCGTGCGTTTCGCCTCCGTCCCTATCTGAGTCATGGTCAGGTTGGCCCCGACGATTACCGCGCCGGTGGGGTCCGTGACCGTTCCAGTCATGGCGGCGTTCCCGCCTCCCTGACCATAAGCACAGGCTGCCATCAGACAGGCCATAGTGCACAGAGCGAAAATCGATCTTCGCATGCCCTCTCACCTCCAGAAGCAAATTGTTGTCGCTGCAAACTATATAGCCACACCTCTTTGACGGAGTCAAGCCTTATGTAGAACGCAGTCCAGGCTACAACGATCTCGCGGGGCCGAGCCCGTCTATGCTTTGTCGAGGTGGGAGCCGACAGGCGGCCTTCAGTTTATGTTGTTGTACGATGAAACTTATTTATGCGCATCCGAGACATCCGGGCGACGACAGTCACGGTGCCTCTGGAAGCACCTTTGCGGCACGCGAACGGCTGCCACTGGGGACGCTTTGTGCGCACCATCGTCGAGGTGGAGACGGACAACGGATTGGTCGGACTGGGCGAGATGGGCGGGGGCGGCGAATCGGCCGAAGCGGCATTTCGGGCCATGAAGCCGTATCTGGTTGGGCGCGATCCGGCGCGGCTGGAGGAGCTGCGCTTTCTCATTGCCAACCCGACCGCATCGCTTTACAACAACCGAACCCAGATCCTGGCTGCGCTCGAATTCGCGTGCCTGGATATCTTAGGGCAAGCCTGGCAGGTTCCCGTCTGCGATATTCTTGGCGGGCGGTTGCGTGATCGCGTGCCTTTTGCAGCCTATTGCTTTTTCCGATATCCGAATCCGAAGACTGGTAAAGGCGACGTGCGCACAGTCGAGCAAATGGTGGAGCACGCCTGCGCCCTCAAGCGGCGCTTTGGGTTTCGCACGCACAAGCTGAAGGGGGGAGTCTTTCATCCGGATTACGAGCTGGACGTTTATCGCGCGCTGGCTGCCGCTTTTCCCGAGGACTCGTTGCGATTCGATCCGAATGCAGTCTGGTCCACCGAGCAGGCGATTCGTTTCGGACAAGCAATAGAAGATCTGCGCAACGACTATTTGGAAGATCCCGTTTTCGGTCTCAACGGCATGCGGCGCGCCCGGCAGATGATCCGAGTTCCGCTGGCCACGAATACGGTGGTGGTGAACTTCGAGCAGCTCGCGGCGAATGCGCTGAACACGGCCGTGGATGTTATCTTGCTCGACACGACGTTTTGGGGCGGAATTCGGGCGTGCGTGAAAGCGGCGGCAGTTTGCGAGACTTTCCAGCTTGGAGTCGCCGTGCATTCGTCGGGCGAACTGGGCATTCAACTGGCGACGATGCTGCACTTGGGCGCAGTGTTGCCGAACCTGACATTCGCCGCCGACGCCCATTACCATCACCTGACGGACGACATCATCGAAGGTGGGCTGATGCATTACGAAGATGGCGCGATGCAGGTGCCGCAAGGGCCGGGTTTGGGAGTGCGGCTGGATCGCGAAAAAGTGCGCGAGTACAGCGAACTCTACCGGCGCTTGGGAAGCTATCCTTACGATCAGGATCCAGCGCGGCCGGGATGGACGCCCCTTGTTCCAAACGATCGCTGGGCGGATCCGGAGGATGGCCGGCCGGTGGAGATTCCGTATTGAGATACTTTTCCGTGGCGCAGGCTCTCAGCCTGCCGGCTCGACACTCGTGTCGAGTCTTGTGCTCGGCTTGGCAGGAAGCGTCGAGACGAGTCTCGACGCGGCAGCCTGAGAGGCTGCGCCACATGCACCGATTACCCAATACAAAACTTTGCGTGTTGCTGCTCGCGGCGGTGGGATTGCATGCCGAAAGTGGTTATGACGGGTGGCTGAGGTACGCGCCGATCGAGCCTAACAGCTCGGTGCCTGCCGTGGTCACAACCCTTGGGGATTCCATGGTGTTGGAGAGCGCGCGGCAGGAGTTGATGCGGGGCGTGCGCGGCATGCTTGCCAGAACGCTTCGCGTTGAATCCGGTATGCCAAAGGGGAGCGCGATCATTCTGGGCACGCTCGCTCGAATCCAGCAGGCTTTCCCCGAGTGGCGGCTGGCGGCGAACCTGAAACCGGACGGCTACTGGCTGAAGACCGTGGCGAGCGGAGGTGTCCGGTACACGATCGTCACGGCGGCTAACGACCGCGGCGTTCTCTACGGCGTATTCGCGTTGCTGCGAAAGATGGCGATCGGCGAACCGATCGGCGACCTTGACGAACAGCAGTCGCCCTACGCGCCAGTGCGCTGGATCAATCAGTGGGACAATCTCGATGGCTCCATCGAACGCGGCTACGGCGGCCGCTCCATTTTCTGGGCGAATCAGCGCGTGCGGGAAGATCTGAGCCGCGCTCGCGATTACGGCCGCATGCTGGCGTCGCTCGGCGTCAATGGCTGCTCCATCAACAACGTCAACGCAGACCGGCGGGTTTTGTCGCCCGACTTCATCCCGCAGGTGGCGCGCATCGCCGATGCGTTGCGGCCGTGGGGTGTGCAGGCGGTGGTGTCGGTGGATTTCGGGAGCCCGAAAACATCAGGCGGCCTCGACACGTTCGATCCGCTCGACGCGCGCGTCGCGGCATGGTGGAAGGCGCAGGCCGGCGAGCTCTATCGCGCGATTCCAGACTTGGCTGGTTTCGTCTTGAAGGCGGACTCGGAAGGCCGCGTTGGGCCGTCCGCTTACGGACGAACGCACGCGGACGCGGCCAATGTGGTGGCTCGAGCGCTGAAACCGCACGGCGGCCTCCTCTTCTATCGCGGCTTTGTTTATGACCGTCACATGGACTGGCGCAACTTGAAGAACGATCGCGCCCGTGCGGCATACGACAATTTCCACGAACTGGATGGCCGGTTCGATGACAACGTTGTGATTGAGATCAAGAACGGTCCGATCGATTTTCAAGTCCGTGAGCCGGCGTCTCCATTGTTTGGAGCGCTGGAGAAGACCAACCAGGCGATTGAGCTGCAGATTACTCAGGAATATACGGGCCAGGCGCGGCACCTTGTGTTCCTGGTTCCGATGTGGAAGGAGACCCTCGATTTCGACATGCAGGCTGGCGGCGCCGGCACGCCAGTCAAACAGCTCGTCGCCGGAAAGACGTTCAATCGTCCGGCAGGCGGTTTCGTAGGCGTGGCGAACGTGGGGCTCGACGAAAACTGGTCGGGCAACCATCTGTCGCAGGCTAATCTTTACGGATTCGGGCGCCTGGCTTGGAATCCCGATTTAAGCGCGCAACGGATCGCGGAGGAATGGACACGGCTCACCTTTGGAGACGATCCCAGAGTGGTCGAGACAATCGTTCGGATGCAGCTCAGCTCCTGGCGCACTTATGAGAATTACACCGGGCCTCTCGGTCTCCAAACTCTGACGGACATCACAGGCAATCATTATGGGGTTGCGGTGGAAGCTTCGGAGCGCAACGGTTGGGGCCAGTGGCACCGCGCCGATGAGCACGGAGCGGGCATGGATCGGACCGTTGCGGCAGGCACCGGCTACATCGGCCAGTACCGCGCCGGTGTTGCCCGCGTCTATGAATCGCTCGAGACCTGCCCGGACGATCTGCTGCTGTTCATGCACCATGTCCCCTACGCGCACCGGCTGCGCGACGGCAGAACGGTGATTCAATACATTTACGATTCCCATTACGAGGGAGTGGATCGCGTCGCCGGATACGTGCGCGAGTGGAAGCCGCTGGAGGGACGAATCGACGACCGGCGCTACGGCGAGGTGCTGGCGCAGCTTGAATATCAGGCCGGCCAGGCGCAGGTCTGGCGCGATGCGGTGACGAACTGGTTTCTGCGGGCTTCCGGAATTCCCGATGCAAAGGCTCGCGTCGGAAATTATCCCGGCCGCTTCGAAGCTGAATCGATGACGTTGGATGGCTACACGGTGCAGGCGGTGACGCCCTGGGAGGCTGCATCAGGCGGAAAAGCAGTCGCGTGCGCCGCGGCGCAATGCACGGCTACGATGCGCTTCGCGGGCGCGGGCGGACGGTACACACTGCGCGTCCAATATTTCGATCAGAACAACGGTGTGTCTCGCTTCCGAGTTTGGGTTGCCGGGCGACTTGTCGACGAGTGGCCGGCCGCCGGCCGTTTGCCTTCGCGGAGAATCGATGCGGCTTCATCCACGCGGCGCGCGATTACCGGCGTAGCCTTGCACCCCGGCGATGAGATTCGCATTGAAGGACAGCCGGATGGAGCCGAGCCGGCGGCCATCGACTATATTGAAGTGCTCCCGGAGCCGGAAAGATCTAAGTGACGCGGTCGCGCGTCATCGATCGGTTGTGTCAATAGCATCGAGCCGTTTGTGAAGAAAATCCTGCTCGATTCGATTCGTTGTCAGCGCCAAGGCACGGCGGTACGCCTGAGCCGCCTCCTCGAAGCGGCGCATCCTCCGGAGGATATCCGCGCGCGCCGCGTGGAACAAATAATACTCGTCCAATTCACCCGATTCGCCAAGGCGATCGATTCGCCTCAACCCTTCTTCATATCCCGCGCTCATCGCAATCGCAACCGCGTGATTCAGTGCGATCACTTGAGAACTGTTGATCTCGATGAGACGCTCGTAAAGCTTCGCAATCTGATGCCAGTCGGTCGCTTGTGGCGTCTGCGCCTGTGCGTGCAATGCCGCGATGGCACCTTGTAATTGATATGGTCCGAGCGGGCCCGCGCGGAAGGCTCTCTCAACCAGCGCAAGTCCCTCGATGATCTTTTTATGATCCCAGAGCGAACGATCCTGATCTTCCAGCGTGACCAGCTCCCCGTGCTGAAAGCGCGCGTCGCGCCGCGAATCGTGCAGCAGCATGAGCGCCAGGAGAGCCAGACTCCCGGATTCATCCGGCAACAGTTCGCACAGTACGCGGCCCAGCCGGATGGCCTCGCCGCATAGGTCGCCGCGCACCAGTTGATCGCCGGCCGTCGCGACATAGCCTTCATTGAAGATCAGGTAGATGACCGCCCGAACTGACGCGAGCCGGTCCGGCAATTCCCCCGGCGGCGGGACTTCGTAGCGAATCCGCGCCTCCTGAATCTTGCGCTTTGCCCGCACCAGGCGCTGAGCGAGCGTCGGCTCAGGCACGAGAAACGCCTTCGCAATTTCCGTGGTGGTCAACCCGCCGAGAGTGCGCAGAGTCAGTGCAACCTGTGCTTCCTGATTTAGCGCAGGATGACAACAAGTGAAAATGAGGCGCAGCCGGTCGTCCGGGAGATGCATGGGAGCCTCGTCCATTTTGAGGCCGGCCGGCAGCGTGAGAGTGGGTGTTTCGTAACGAAGCGCATCCTGTTTTTCCAGCTTGGTTCGCTCCCGCCGGGCATGGTCGATCAGTTTTCTATGCGCGGCTGCCGTGATCCAGGCCGCTGGATTTTGCGGAATTCCTTTTTCCGGCCAGGAGGCGAGCGCGGAAGCAAAAGCCTCCTGCATGGCTTCTTCGGCGCGATCGAACGATCCGGAGATGCGAATCAGCGTCGCGATGATCCGTCCGGATTCCTGCCGGAACACCGATTCCGCCGCCGCTCGCGCATCCGATGGTGTCAAGGCCGCTTCGGCAGGTCGGCAACCGGCCGGATCTCGATGCATCCCTCCATTCCCTTGCAGCTCGACGGAATTCTTCGCGCCCAATCGATCGCCTCATCCAAGTCTTTGCACTCGAGAATGTAATACCCGGCGAGCTGTTCCTTCGTCTCCGCAAAAGGACCATCCAGCGTGATCGGTTTCCCCTGTTTCACGCGCACTGTCGTGGCCAGCACCGTGGATTTCAAGCCCTCGACAGCCAGCAGCACGCCTTTCTGTTTGGCCTCTTGCATCACGGCCCAATGCCGGCTCTTAATATCCTCGATCTCCTCCGGTGGCGGCCCCTCGGGCCTCTCTTGCGAGTAAATCAGGAACATGTATCGCACACAATTTCTCCCTCATTCATACTGACACGAGCCGGCGCCGGCCTAAGAGAACGTCATGATGGGCCGCACCTCGATGGAGCCGAAACGGGCGCCCGGGATCTTAGCCGCCGTCGCGATCGCTTGGTTGCGATCGTTTGCTTCCACCAGGTAGTAGCCGGCGAGTTGCTCCTTGGTCTCCGCGAACGGGCCGTCGCTGGTCAATTGCTTGCCGTCGCGCAGGCGTACCGTGGCTGCGGAGCTGGTTGGCTGAAGCGCGTGTCCTCCCTTGATGCAGTGCGCGAACTCCTTGCTGAAAGCCCCGTACTCGGCCAGTTCAGCGGCCGAATAGCCTTTGCTCCAGCGCTTTTCGTCGTCATAAATCAACAATAGATATTGCATGGTTTTGTTCCTTTCGAGTTTGGCCTTAGTTCGCCGGGAAGTTTGGATCCGCCTTCACTTCCAGGATCTGCTTGGTGTGCCGGACGCTGTGCGCGGCAACCGCGAGCACCCATTGATAGCCGTCGAGCGATCCGAGAGCGGGGTGATTGATTGCGTGCTGGCGCAGGTCCGGCGTTGACTTGAGGAGCGTGACGGTCTGCGCGCGGCCGGCGATATAGTGCTCCAGAGCGTCTGCGTGGGTCCACCGGCCGGTGGGCGTAACGGATGGAGGCGCCTGAAACTTGGTGGAGCGGTCGGGCACCTTTGCGAGGATCATTGCGTCAACCTGTTTGGCATCGCGATCCGCGTTTGGAGCCGGCTGCTTGTCGATGTTGCCGAAGATGTTCTCGACGAGCACGTCTTCAATCAAGGCAAGATGTTCGACGATCTCCGCTGCCGACCAGCGATCGGGCGCCGGCTTGAACTTCCATTGTGTTTCAGAGAGTCCCTTGACCGCATCTACCACTCCGTCACGGCTTTCGGTAAGATATTGCATCGCTTGTTCCCTTTCCGCCTGCATGAGGCTCTGACCAGCCGCAGCCACCGCCAGGCACGCGGCAGCCAACGGCAACTTGTTTCCCATGGTTCTCATCATCGTGATTCTCCTTTGCTATCAGATGTTTTAGACATCCAAGCGGCCTTGCCGGCTCGCTTGCATCCGACAGAACGACGCTTGACGTTTTCCGGATCGACAGCTTTTAAGAGAATTTTTTTAAGCCGAACTCCGTGGGACCAGCCATGCTGCCCAACCCAGGCATACGGCCAGGAGCCCCGAGAGGATCGCCGGTGCAGCCGCAAAATAGATCCAGCTCAGCACTAGCAAGGCCACCTGAACAGCGCAGAAAGCCCACCCCAAGAAGCCGATCGTATAGGGATTCGTATTGGCCAGCGTCCCAAGATGCCACGACAACAACGCCAGGAAAACCAGATAGACGGTCACGGAAAGGCCAAAGCCGGTGTAGAACCCGCCATAGCTAAGATCCATTCCCCTGACCTGAAAGTGCACACTCTGCATGGCGTCCCAAACGGCACGGCCCTCCGCGGTGGACGGTTTGAAATTCAGAAATCCGAAGGTATGGCCTGCCGCAAACAGAAGCAGTAACACGGCGCCGATGCGATACAGCAAAGTTGCCTTGATCATAAAACGTTCCTTATTGAATTGGTTTCGGTTACGGTGCAATACTCGCCGTCCAGGTTCGCGAGGCTCATGGCGTGGACTTCGGAAGCGGTGTGAAAGGTCCCCGCCCAGTCCCTCCGCCCGAATGTAAAGCAAGCGTCCTCGACCAGGTACGTGTCAAACCCGAAGTTGCCCGCCATCCGTACTGTGGCTTCCACCGAGTTGTTGGTAATCACTCCGGCGATCGCCAGCACGCTCTGGCCGGCGGCGCGAAGCCTGGCTTCCAGATCCGTGCCGATGAAAGCGCTGTTGGTTCGTTTTGCAATGATGGTTTCCCCGGCCAGCGGTTGTGCTTCGGGCTTAAAGTCGTTGCCGGGCTGGCCGGGCCGATAATGGGAGGCCGGCTCGATGGAGTCGTGCCGGATGTGATAGATCGGCCGCCGGGTCGTGCGCCAGGCTGCGAGCAGTGCAGCGACATTCTTCTCGGCGCCGGGATTGTTGCGCTCGCCCCAGCTTGGATGATCGATGGCTTTCTGAAGATCGATTAGGATGAGCGCGGCGTTAGGTGGGAGCGGAGTGGGGAGATTCCGAGGCATACGGTTATCTTAAATTGACTCGCAACATAGCGCGGGTAGCACCCGTCAACGAACGGCGAACATATTTCCGACTGGTGGCACCATAGCCTTCTTCCGAAAGTCTTCTGCTCCTTTGCGCCCGCTTAGTGTACAGTTCCACCAGCACTGGCAACCGTCTTTAACACCCGAAGAAAATCCTGGCGATATCTATCGATGGCTTCGCGAAAACGAGGCGGCGTTGTGGACCGCCTGCGGTGTTAGCTCGCCTTGTTCCGCCGTGACTCTTACCTCCGGCTGCGCGTGATGCGCAACGTGGAGACAATGCACTGGGAGATCAAGGTCGAAGCCGGCTTGGTTTCCGAAAGCGGTGCGGCGCGGAACGAGTACAAACCGGCGAAAGTGGTTGAGAGCGCGGAAGCCTCTCAGTGCTCGGCCTGCTGGGGCACCAGTATCGCAGCGTCGAGGACCTCGACTTGCGCGCGGAAGGAGCTCTCGTTAGTGATTATGATATTCGTCGCGCTTCGGAAATCGGGCACACGCAGAGCGACCGTCTGGGGATCGCGCCTCGCTGCAATAGGCATGGTGCGTGCCAGCTCTCCGTTGCGCGCGTTGAATGCCAGAAAGCCCACGCGGCCGGATAGTACCCGGAGCCGCAATTCCACCCAGTAAGGGCCTACTACGGACTCCGCGTGGTGAACCGGAATCGATGCGCAAAAAGCTCCCATGCTCGGTAACGTGGTCAACCGCCGCTCCGGCCCGGAGTCCATCTGGGCATTGTTCCAAGGTTCAATCTTGGAGAGGTCGAGAACGTTGTCCAAACGGGTCGCCTTCTCGGGCGGAGTCTCCGATGGCGGCAGGCCGACCCCGGTATAGCCGGGTACCTCACTGAGATCTCGGTAGAAGTGCATGGGTGCGTCGGAGCGACGCAGTTGTTCTACCATGGCTTTGCGATCCGCCAACAGGAGCGTTCCGGGAACCCGCAGTAACGTACGGCAGCTACGGCCCATCCAACCGGTCGGCTCGGTGGTGGATCGCGGCGCCAACAGCGTCACCAGAACGCGCTTCGAATCCGGCGAGTCCTCGGGAATGCGTAGGACGTTCCAGAACAGACCCGGCCAGTTCGCGTACCAGGCGTAGTATGAGAGGCCGACATCCGACGACACGGGACACACCGCCGAGATCACATCGTAATCTCCCACGGGTTCCTGTTGAAAGCGGTAAAGCTGGCCGTCGCGGCTGGCATATCCTACCAATCGCGCCGGCTGAGTGACGCTGAGCAACACGAACTGAAGCTGGTCGTTGTTGTTTTCTCCGAAATAGAACCCTCGGAGCTTCAAGGTACCATCAGCGTACCAGCCGCTGGCGGAGTGTCCGCCCACGCTCACGCAAAAATCGGGGCACTCCACGGCAGCATCCAGGTTGGTGAAGTAAGTACGCGGATCGAATCCTAACGATGCGAACCGGATGTCGGCTTGCGTGTTGTAAAAGTGCGCCGCTCCCGAGGCGTACCACTCGCCCCAATCGCCGCCCACCCGTGCGTTTGGACCCAGAATCTCGCGCGCCGCAGCGCGCGCCACCTCCACTTCGTGGATCCGCGGCTTCATGGATAGGCGAGCCGCTTTCAGCATCGGGCTTCCAATCGCCAGATAGGCTCCCATGAAAGCCGCCGCTGCCGGAAGGACACCACGCCGCACGGCCGCCGGCAGCCTTCTGGACACGCCATCCAACAGCACCAGCGCTCCGATCATCACCGCCCCGGCGAACAGCGCCACTTCATGTACCAGATACTGGTGCATCTTGTGCCACGCGAACAGGTACAGAAATAGTTGCAGCGGCAACGCCGCAAGCGCCAGCCCTCGCGTACTGCTTACGGCACCGAGGATCGCCGTAGTGTACGCAAGTAATGGAACTAGCCAAGCCATCGGTACCTGTATCAGCGCCAGCGCCATTTGATGAGGCGTCGTCGCCCACGTTCGGTACATCTCGGCGTGCCGTCGAATGGCGGCTTCTACTCCTGCCTGTCCTTCGGTATATCCCACGGCCCTCTGGATATCTGTCCTATACGGTAGTAGATACAACACGACATACGGGATGCCGAACAGGCATCCACCCAGGAACAACGCTGCGAGGCGCGGTTTGGCTTCCTTCCACCCCAGGCTGCGGACGGCCCACACGGCGTACACCGTCACGCCGGCGAAGGCGAACGCGGCGTAATAGTGCGTGCCGGACGCCCAGGTCAGCAGAAATGCGCCGGCTGCCAGGCTGCGCCAATTCCAGTTCGCCAGACGGCCGGACTCCAGGAGAACCAGCCCGCAAAGCCATGCGGCGTGCACCTCCCCTTCCGGACGTGTCCCGAACAATTCCGTCCACGGTAAGACATTGGCCACGGCCATAAGATACGCCACGGAAAACAGCAGCCCCAGCTTGACCGTGTCGGGAAACGCACCTCGTACAATACACAAAATCGTCAGCAGGAGCAGTAACACCGTGGGAGAGGCTTCGGCGTAATAAATGCTGAGGCCCAAACGGCAAAGGGAGCCGATTAAGAAAGTATGGATGGGCGGGTGGGTGACCACCGGCAGGTCGAAGGACCAGTTGGCTGCTTGCGACGGAAACGTCAGTTTTCCGAAATGTGCCAGCATGTAGGGAGGGTTCTGGAACCCCAGTTCGTCAACCCACCCGCCCCGGTCAGTGGCGTATGCCGCGACGAGCACCAGAAACGCCACGAAGCACGCAAAACCCACAACGGAGCTCTGCCCCGACGTCTCGCGTCTCTGCGTTCGACCCGCCACGGTGGCGCGGACCGGCAACCGGGGCTCATCAGGCCCAGTCACTTCCGTGTGTCTAGGCATTTCTCTAATATAGCCGAGCACGCACTGCGGCTGGGGAAGCGGCAGTCCGAGATCGCTCGCCAGCAATTAGATGGTGAAAGTATACTTAGATTTGCCTATGCACAGTTTGGCCAAGGAGTCCCTGGCGATTCTCGGAGCGGGGGCTACTGGTTTGGGTGCTGCCCACAGGCTGACGGAAATTGGGGACGTAACGGTCCGCGTGTTCGACGAGAACTCGCAGGCGGGAGGCTTGGCTTCATCGTTCGTCGACAGTAACGGTTTCACCTGGGATGTGGGTGGACATGTCCAGTTTTCGCACTATCGTTACTTCGACAACCTGATGAACGACTTGTTGGGCGCCGCGTGGGTAGAGCATGAACGGGAGTCGTGGGTTTGGATGCGCGACCGCTTTATTCCCTATCCGCTGCAGAATAATATTCACCTGCTTCCCCGCAATGAATTTGAAAAGTGCGTTCGAGGCTTAATAGAAGCGACCAAGCGTGGTGCCGTGCCCTTGCTGAACTTCCGCGACTGGATTGAGGCCAGTTTTGGCGCGGGCCTCGCCGAAAGCTTTCTTGTGCCATATAACTTCAAAGTGTGGGCGCACGATCCTGCGACGATGTCCTATCACTGGGTGGGAGAGCGCGTGGCGACGGTCGACCTGATGCGGATCATCTCCAATGCGCTCGACGGCACCGAAGATAAGAGCTGGGGGCCGAACGTCCGCTTTCGTTTTCCGCTGCACGGCGGTACGGGACAGATATGGAGGACTCTCGCCGGCCGCCTGCCGGAAGGTGTCTTCCGGCCCAACCACCGTTGCGTGCGCATCGAGACGGCGAAGCATACGGTCCACTTTGAGGATGGCTCCACTGAAAAGTACGACCGGCTGATCTCCACTATTCCGCTGGACGTACTCATCACCCTGGCAGATATCGAATCGTTGAAATCGTGCGTCGGGCAATTCCGTTACTCCACCGTCCATGTGGTCGGCATTGGCCTGAAAGGCGCGCCACCGCCGCACCTGAAGACCAAGTACTGGATGTACTTTCCGGAAGAGAACTGCCCTTTCTACCGGGCCACTGTTTTTTCCAATTACTCGCCTAATAATGTGCCGGACATATCGCGGTTTTGGTCTCTAATGGTTGAGGTGTCAGAGTCGCCGTATAAACCCGTCAACGGCGCCGAGCTGTTCCATTCGGTGATGGACGGGCTCCTGGCCACGAAGCTCATCGACTCGCCAAATTCTGTCGCCAGTGTTTGGATGCATTCTGCCCGTTATGGCTACCCGACTCCGTTTCTGAGCCGCGACCGCCTCATCGAGCCGATTCTGGCTGAATTGGAAAGAGTGAGTATCTACAGCCGCGGGCGTTTCGGGGGCTGGAAATACGAGGTATCCAATCAGGACCATTGTTTGATGCAGGGTGTCGAACTCGTGAATCGTCTAGCCTTCGGCACGCCCGAGGTCAGTTATTGGTTTCCCTCAGTTGCGAACGGCAATCGTCCTTGATCGGCGCTTCAATGGTATCCATCGTAATGCCAGCCCACAACGAGGAGGAAATCATAGAGAGAGCAGTGCGGGAATGGTACGAAGAAGTAGCCGCTCGCATACCGGGCTCCGAGGTAATTGTGGTCAATGATTGCAGCAAAGACAGGACCGGTGAAGTGCTGACCCGACTGGCCCGGGAAATCCCCTCGCTTCGCCCACTGACCCTCGAGCGCAATAGCGGACATGGAAGAGCGTTACGGCATGGATTCGACCACGTCAGCAACGACTGGGTCTTCCAAACCGACAGCGACCGGCAGTATCTCCCCTCGGACTTCTGGAAGCTTTGGGATCGTCGGGAAATGAGCGACTTCGTGCTCGGTGTCCGTGGCGCGCGAGCTGACGGAGCAGTACGGGTCTTTATCACGAACATCATGCGGCTAGCGAACCTCGCTTTGTCGGGGCTATGGATTCACGACGCGAACTGCCCATTCAAGTTGATGAGGCGCCGGCCCATGGAGGAAGTGCTAGAGCGCATCCCACGTGATTCCTTCATTCCAATGGTGATGCTGTCTATCCTTTGCCGCAAGATGAAATACCGGGTCACGGAGGTCGTCGTGGAGCACCTGCCGCGGCGGGGCGGCGAGCAATCGCTCAGTGGACTGTGGAAGTGGATCAAGGTTGGCTCACGCTGCCTTCGTCAGTTACTTTCGTGGCGCATCAGACTGCTGCGGAGTCGCTGAGACCCTCAACCACGCCATGAATTCAGCGAGTCGACAAGACTCAACCTTGATGAAGCTGTCCCCTTTGTGTAGAATCGGCTCTTGTACCATCGTGTTGAGACGACCGTGACAGCCATGTCTGAGGATGCGTGCCGGTGCCCCGTCTCGGCTTGTCCGAAGGGGCGTTGTCTGGGCGAGTGGCACAACTTCTATTTGGAAGACTCGGTATGATGGCCCAGGCTTACCCGCTCGCAATCGCCACGATCATTTCATGCCTGGGATATGGACTTGGTCTGGGCAGGCTCATAGGAATTACAGGTAACCTCGGCGATGCGGGCATTCTCGGGCTGACTTGCGTTGCCATTCTCGGCTGCATCATACACTTTTTCTCCGCGCTAACGTTGGTGGCTCAAATTGCTACGCTTGGCGTAGGGATAGCGCTGGCGGTCATCTTCAGCCGTGAACTGCTAAAACAGTGCAAGCAAAACCCAGTGTCCGTTTTCGTCGGGTTTTCAGCATTTTTTCATAGGCAGGCCTTTACGTTCTACGACACCGGCTTGTATCACCTTCAGACCTTCATGTGGAACAGCCAGTTCCCGATCACACCCGGCTTGGTTAATCTGCACGAGAGGTTGGCTTACAATTCCACACTCTTTCTTATTGCCCCGTTGGATGATCGAGCGGGCATAGGCTGGGTGTCAAACCTGGTGGTTCTTGCGTTTGTATTGATGTCATCCTACGCGCGCCTTTCCCAAGTGTCGCGAAACAGCGCAGAGTTTTGGTTTCTGACCTTAACTGTCGTCTTTCTCGGGCTGTTTCCTGAACAGTTTTCCGGGGTGGGCGTCTTGAATGCGGATGGATTTGCCGCCATCCTGGAAATTTACTGGTTCGCGATTTGGATCTCTTTGCCAACAAGTACACCGGCAAACCTCAAGTTGTTGTTGCTGACTGCTGCATTTGCATGCACCGTAAAACTGAGTTCCGCCCCGCTGATGGTCCTGACGTTAGTCATTGCCTGGCTGCATCGCCGTACCGCGGATGTTCGACCGGTTCGAGCCATGGCGGTGGTGGCAATCCTATTAGGAGTGTGGATGCTGCGAGGGTTTGTGTTGTCCGGATGCGCGGTCTATCCACTCCCTCAATCGTGTATCGCCGAGCCTCCCTGGGGAATTTCGCAAGCTCAGGCCAGCTACGAGGTGAAGAGCATTAAATCATGGGCGAGAACACCCCACCGGCTCGATTATGACAATGTGATGGCCAATTGGACGTGGGTGCCGGCGTGGGCCGTACGCAGTTCAGAGGATTGGAGTGCTCGGTTGTTCCTAATCGGTGGGATCGCCGCATTGTTATGCGCATTGTGCGGAGTGCGGGTGAACCGCCTTGTAGTGGCTGCCGGCGGCGGGATTTGTGTATGCCTGGCGTATTGGTTCTTGAGTGCTCCCGACGTTCGATTTGGACGGGGGTATTTAGCCGCGGCCGGGTTCCTCGGCCTCAGTATTGCGTGCGCTGCTTACTTTGGGTCGTTCTCCAACGTGGCGTTCGTCTCAAGACTTACTATCGAAGCTATCGTTGTGTCGATGCTAATTGGGGCGGCGGGTCTACAAAAAAGCGGAAATGCCTGGGCCGTCAAAGATCCGCCGGCTTTCGTGATGAAGGCAGGGCCAGAGGGAAGATCGGTTTGGGTTCCGCAGGGCGGCGATCAGTGCTGGGATCACCAGCTCCCCTGCACACCATATTTCAACGCCGATGCGCTGAGGCGAGTCCGCTGGAGGTGACGGGTACGCTCAAAGGCATTCCGTCAGTTCGCATTCGTTGGGTCGGAGCAAAATCTCCGCCCAGATCGATCGAACCACAACCTGTGGGTCCTGTTTTTGTATTCGCTTGTTTCGTGGCTGTGCTGGTTTTGATTTCAGCATATTGTACCGATCGAAATGGGGCCGTGGATGAGCCCGGTTTTCTGAACCCTCCTTACATGCTGGCGCACTTCGGCCGTCTGACATTTCCTACGTTCCCCCATAACGGTTTTTTCGATCTTCCAGTGATCACACATCCGCCGGTGCATGCGTTGTGGATCGGTCTGCTGTGGCGGTTGGGGTTCTCTCCTTATTACGCCGAAGCCACTCCCACGGTTCTGCTGATGTTGTTGTCGATTGCGATCATCGTGCGCAGCGCCTTCCCCGCACCTGTGAAACTGGGCTGGCTGTTCTCGATTGGTTTTCTGGCAATGAGCGGCGAGGGATTGACACTGTGCTTCGGTTCGCGGCCAGAGGGCGAGATCCAGGCAGCTTGGTTCTGCGGGCTGCTGTTGATGGAGACAGGCCGGATAGAGGATTGGAGTTTCTTTCGGATGGGTACTGGAGCTTTTTTCCTAGCGTGGGCCTCGGGCACGCATTATTACGCCGGGCCCGCGGCGCTTGGAGTTGGAGTTTACTTGGTTTGGGCGGTGTGGAAGCTCGGCTGGAGGGAAGCCCGAACCCGTGTATTCGCGGTGTGCCTGGGTAGCTGTCTGGTTGTGCTGCCTTACTTGGGATTGTACGTCCTTCCCTATTTTCAGGAGATCCAAGCGACGATTCGTAATACCGTAGGCCAGGGGGGAGTTGGCCTCTCCGTCGAAAGGCACCTGGATCTGTACAGGCGATGGTCGCAAGAATCTTACCATCCCGCGCTGGTTCGCGAAGCCATGGCGCTGCGAGTCCCGCTCTTGGTTTTTTCGACGGCCCTGCTGGCGGCGGTCCGCTCGACCCGTGGCATCGCCCTGGCGGCATTGCCACTACAGCTTGGCATCTTCTTTCTTGTCTGGCGCAAAATGCCTTTTTACATCGTCCACGAATCGGTCCTTTTCGCGGCGGCGGTTTCGATCGGACTGCTGGTATTGAGCCACTATCTGATGAAGCGATTGGGACCAAGGTTCGAATGGAGTTTCGCACCGGTGGCTATTATCGTGCTGTCGATCTGCCTGGCGAAGGGTCAGACGTTGACGAACGTGAGACTAATGCTTCAGCCCAAAGTGCACGAAATGGAAGTGGCTCATGCCGCGGGGCAGCAGATGCTTGGACCGCACGCGCGGATCGGAGGCCGATGGTGGTCTTGGTACGCGGCTGGAGCCGAGCACTGGTACGATGTTGAGCGCGACCTTCATCTCGGGTTTCTTGAATTCGATCCCATGACTTACCTGCACAATCTGGACGCTGTCGAAGTATGCCCCTCAGGGGATGAGCCCGGCCGGCCCCCAAACTGGTACGCGGACGGCACTCTCAAGCTCCGCGGATTCTATTTTGCCCAGACGAACCCAACGCTGCGCTGTGTCCTGCTAAGCTCACAGCGCGTCGCGCGGCTGATCGGATATGCCGCCTGGAACGAACGACTCTACCGTTTCGACCAGAATGACCAGGGCAATTACGAAGTTCTCTCGGCGATCTGTCAGCCGGGCGGTCCGGATTGGAACGAACCGCAAAAAGGTGTCTTCTCCACGGTTCTGTTGGTGCACTATGCGCCGGAGGCAGGGGACTGGCTTGTCACAGTGCTGGCTCCGCGTTCTGAGCTGACGCCGGCGGGCCCGATTGGCCGCTCCTGCCGAGAGGTTTCACGAGTCCGTGGAACCCTATCCTTGGAAGACTGGAAGCGTTTAACGGATTTGTCGCGGAGGAGCAACCCGACCATGCACTTTTACCGCAATATCGAAGATATGCCCGGCTATGCCGGAGTGGGTTTGCCGCCGGACCGGATGTCGCCTCCCGACGCCGCCCGCCTGAACACTGTGCTGGACCTTTCTGCGATGGAAGCATACCCGCACGCACGGGTGGAGCGTGTGCCGCAAGCGAGGGTAACCACCTCGCCGTCAGCCGGACCTTTTTCCGCACTCATTCCGGTGAAACAGACCGAAAGCGTCGCCGGCCCGTGCTGGGTTGTCCTCAAGCTCCGCGTGCGCAGCGGTCGCGTAGGGTTTGGCGCCTTCCAGAGCAGCAAGGGGCTGCTCGCGACAACGCAAGGAATCGCTCCGTCCGCCGAGCCTCAGGAGGTGGCGCTTTACGTGACCGACTTCCGCCCGGCGAACTATATTATGATCCTCAACCTCGGTCCGTCGCAGGCGGACATCTTCGACGCTGCGGTTGTGGTGCGGGATGGCGCGTATCCAAAACAACCGGTCCGGGGCGGCCACTAAGTACGCCGTCCACTCCCTGATGGTCGTGGCTCAGCTACGGAGCGGCCCGCTCGCTCGCAATCCGAACAGCGGTGACGCTTTTCATGAGCAGCGATGCGGGGCGTCCATCGTCCGAGTTGTTGACTAGAGCCAACTGGAATTCCTGACCGGCGGTCAGATCGACCCAACAGGCCATCTCGTAATCGCTTCCGGCCCAATCGCCCTTTGAGCTCGAGCCCAGCCACGGGTTGGCGCGATCTGGAACGTAAACACCAAATCGGAAGCTCCCAGGCCCTCGTTGATAGCGCAAGGCGAAGCGATACCGGCCAGCAACCGGCGCACTCAATGCCGGGTATAACGCAGCCACCGAATTCGGAACAGCATGAGTGCGAACGATAACGCCATCGGCCCGAGCGAGCAATCCAGCGGTGTCGTCGCCGGGCTGTATCTCCCAATACCTGGCCGGGAACTCAGACGGCACGGAAGATGCTGCTGCCTCTCGTAAAATGGGCCGCGAGCCCTGGTCGAATACGGGAACCATCGCTTGCCAGGCCGCCGGGGCAACCTCGACGCGCAGGAGCGACATCTGATAGCGTGAGGAGCCATGCTGGAAGGCTTCGGACTCCACCAGTACAGCACGTAATCCCTTATTGCTCCAACAGCCGGAGAGGGCGGATACCCCTCGATCGGACGGCTGCGATGCACTTGCCGAAATCACGGCCACCAGCGTCGATGGCAACAAATCCGCTTCGCACGGCGGTATGGGAAAATGCCGGCTCAGCAGGCTCTCGTCGCCTAGGTATGTGGTGGTCAACGCCAAGGCATCCGGCATGGCAGGATCCTTATCGTCGTACCAGAACCGGACAAGCCTGCCCTGGCGCACGGCCTCGATTCGTTCTCGAGCGCTGCTCAGCGCCTGCAATTGATCCCGGTACGCATGCGCATCGATTCCACCATATCGCGCAGCTACGCCCGTCAATACAAAAAAACCGCCGAGAGTGCAGATCAAGTACTCCGGAAATTGACGCCAGAATAGTGGCAGCAAAAGGCCGGCAGCGCCAACCCAAGCCGCGTAGGGAAGCTGCGCAACCAAACTGGCCCCCTCGCCGAGCCAGGCATAGCCCAATACCAACGCAGCCACGCAGCAGAAGACGAGGTACTCTTGCGTCCGAACCTTCTCCACTCCCGGCCAGAATTGCGCCCCGATTACCAGGAAACTGAAGGGTAGCAGCTTGCTCGCAAAGTAGAAAGTGCCAAGCTCCGGATGGCCCCGCAGTTGTGCATAAGTCATCCATGCGAAGGCGCACAGGAGTTGTATTGAGAAAAGAGCCGGAATACGGCCGGAGGCTCGCCTCCCGGAGAACAGCACCACAACTGCGGTCACCACAGCGATAGCCGGGAACAATAACCACGACGACAGGGCGTCGTTCCACCATAGGCCTTCCCACCGCGGCCTGAGTGAGCCGTCGTCATGCAAAACCAGAGCATAAATTATCCATGCTAAGACGCCCAATCCCAACAGGGAGGACAACACGGGCGCTGAAATTGCGCGGCTAACACTTCGCCTGGCCCAGAGCAGGACCGCTAGCGCAATCAGCATGGCCATGATCGCCAACCAAAACCGGGGCTGCGAAGCGTAGCGCGACACGACCTCGCGAACCGGAGACGCGTAGAGAAACGAGTAGCCTTCCAGAAAGTAATTGACCGCGCGGAAAAACACGATGGCGATCGCACAACCGGCGCCGAACCAGATGCACAAGGTGAAAAAAGAGCGCGAGATGGGAGCCTGATGCCACGCTCGCATTAAGCCTATATAGTAAAGCGGCAGAAGAGGCGCCAGTGTCAACCAGCCCGCACCGGTGTATAAGAGTGCCGCCAGCGTCATTCCCGCGGCGGCAAGGGCCCAGCGGCCCTCCGAATCACGGGCCGCCCAGGTTAGCAGGGCCATGCTAAGAAGGCAGTAAGCGATGCCGATTCCATCCACGTAGTCCCACCCTGTCGCTGCCCACAACCATGGGTTCACGCAGAACACCATAGCTGTCACGAAAGCCCGCCGCGCACCTGCCACCCACTTGAGCGTCAGGAACAATGATGTCGTCGCCAGCGTGTGCACCCCCAGATGCAAGAGGGAAGTCGCGGTCACGGGTGCGAACAAGGTGTGCAAGGCGGCACCCGGCAGGATCCAGGATTGGTTAGCGCCATACGAGCTTCCAAAAAACAGGTTCCGTTTGAATTCCACCAGATTGCGGAAGTATCCGAAATATACCCACGGATCGATATAGCCGTAACCGGTGAACAGTGGGTTGTCCTGGGACCAGAGGACCAGCAACGGAAGCAGCAAGACTGCCGCCAGATACCCTATTGCAGTGCCCCGGCCCTCCGGGACCGCCGGCAGAGGGCTTTTGCCGGTCATTGCCGGCTTACCCGATTTCACGACTAAGTATAGCCAAGCTCGCGCAGGCGCAAACGATTGGTACGCACCCAACCCACTCACCGTAAGTGTGCCCAGATTGTTTGTGGATACAATACGTAACAGGAGCACGCGATTCATGCATCGTCCTAACGTGGCTGTAATTCTGGCGCTGGCTGGAATCGGCGCTGTGCAGGCGGGTCCGGCTGCAACACCGACTTTCTCCAAGGATGTCGCGCCGATTCTCTACAGGAATTGTGCGACCTGCCATCGGCCGGGCGACATCGCTCCCATGGCACTGCTCACCTACGAACAGGCGCGGCCCTGGGCCAAGTCGATTCGCGAGAAAATTTCTCTGGGGCAGATGCCGCCATGGCACGCCGATGCGCCGCGCGGCGTCTTTTCGAACGATCGCCGCTTGAGCGATGCGGACAAGGAAACGCTCATACGCTGGGCCAGCGCAGGCGCGCCCGAAGGCAATCCGAAGGATCGGCCGGCACAGCCGCAATTCACGGAAGGCTGGGAGATTGGCACGCCGGACGTTGTTTCCAGCATTCCTAAGGACTACGAAGTGCCTGCGACGGGCACGATCCACTATCAGTATTTCACCGTGCCGACGAATTTCACGGATGATAAGTGGGTGCGCGCGATCGAGGTGCGGCCCGGCGAGCGCAGCGTAGTGCATCACGTCCTGGTTTTCTGCCGGGAGCCCAATGCGCCGGTGCGTCCCGCGGCGTTCGTTCCGATTGTTCCTGAGCCGCCCGCCGCCGCGCGACAGCAGGGCCCGCAGCAAGGTCGGCAAGAGGGACTCGGCCGCGGCGCGCTGATCGCCACAACCGCGCCGGGCACGAATGCGATGACGTTCGAACCCGGCACGGCGATGCGAGTCGGCGCCGGCGCGGTCCTCACGTTCCAGATTCACTACACGGCCAACGGCAAGGCGGCCAGCGATCGAACCAGTGTCGGGATGATCTTCGCCAAGGAGCCGCCGCGGCAGGAGATCCGCAATAGCGCCTTCGTCAACGCGACGTTCAGTCTTCCGGCGGGCGCATCGGACAAAGCGGTGGATTCCGCGATCCAGTTCAATGAGGACTCGCATATCTGGGCGCTGTTCCCGCACACGCACCTGCGCGGCAAGAGCTGGGAGTATCGGCTGGTCTATCCGGACGGACGGTCGGAAGTGGTGCTGTCGGTGCCGAAGTACGATTTCAACTGGCAGACCTATTATGTGTTCGCCAAGCCGCTGGCCGTGCCCAAGGGATCGCGGCTGGAGGCGACGGCGCATTACGATAATTCGGCCGGGAATCCGTGGAATCCGGATCCCAAGGTGGATGTGCGCTGGGGCGAGCAGACCTGGCAGGAGATGCAGTACTCCGGCATCACCTATTCGGTGGATGAGGCGCGGGCGCCGGCCACCACGGCTGAGAAGTAAACTCGGCCAACGGCTGAGAGAGTCTTCACAGGCTAAAGCCTGTGCCACCTTTTATGCAGGTGCTGGTTGTTGAAGATGAGCGGCGCATGGCGGAGCTGCTGCGGCAGGGGCTCGAAGAGGAGGGCCACTCCGTGGTCGTGGCCGGAAATGGGCGCGAGGGCCTGGCCATGGCGCAGTCGCATCCATTCGACGCGATCCTGCTGGATGTGATGCTGCCGGTGATGGACGGCTTCTCCATCGCGCGCCGGCTGCGTGCCGCGCGAAATCAGACGCCCATTCTGATGCTGACGGCGCGCGACACCGAACAGGACATCGTCGAGGGCCTCAACCTGGGCGCGGACGATTATCTGGTGAAGCCGTTTTCCTTTGATGTGCTGCTGGCACGGTTGCGCGCGGTTTCGCGCCGCGGACCGATTCCGCAATCGGTTCCGCTGCAGGTGCAGGATCTCACATTGAATCCCGCCAGCCGCGAAGTCGCCCGTCAAGGCCGCCGGATCGCGCTCACCAGAACCGAGTACAGCCTGCTCGAACTTCTGATGCGGCGCGCCGGGCGCGTGGTCCCGCGCGAGAGCCTGATCGAAGCCGTGTGGGGATTCGATTCCGAAGTCCGCAGCAATACACTCGACGCATTTATCCGCCTGCTGCGCGACAAAGTAGACGCCGTGGGTGAAATCAAACTGATCCAGACCGTGCGCGGCGTAGGTTATTGCCTGCGCGGAGAGGAAGCGTGATGGGGCACTGGTCTATTCGCGTCCGTCTCACGCTGTGGTACTCGCTGGTGTTGCTCGCAGGTTTGGCGGCGTTCGGCACGGGCATCTGGCTGGTGGCGCAGCACAGCCTCATGAGCTCGCTGGACGACGCGCTACGCGAGCAAGCCAAAGGCGTCGTAACCGTCCTCCAGTCGCATCGCGGCGAAACACCAGCCGAGCTGCAAGAGGAATTGGACGAGTACGTACGGGCAACGCCGGGCGGAAATCTCATGGAGCTGCACGATCACCAGGGCCGCAAGCTCATTTCGAGCAAAGTCGCCGCGCTGCAGCCCGACCGCTATCGCACGCTCACGGCCACTGCGATGGTCGAAGGCGAGCCTTATCGTATTCTGGTCGCGACGCCATTGGAAGGAACCGAAGCCACGCTGCGGCGGGTCCGGACGCTGTTTTTGTGGGCGGCGCCGGTGGTTCTGCTGATGGCGTCGCTGGGCGGCTACTGGATCAGCCGGCGCGCGCTTGCGCCCGTGGATGCGATCACGCAGGCGGCGCGGTCCATCGGGATCCAGAATCTTTCGCAGCGCTTGAACGTGCCCGCCACGGGCGATGAGCTGCAGCGCCTCTCGGAAACATGGAACGACATGCTGGCTCGGCTCGAGTCCGCGGTGAAACGCTTGTCGCAATTCACGGCCGACGCCTCGCACGAGCTGCGCACACCCATCGCATTGATTCGGACCACTGCGGAGCTGACGCTGCGGCGCGAGCGGTCGCCCGAGACGTATCGCGAGGCGCTGCAGCAGGTGGTGGAGGAGTCGGAGAGGACGGCGAAGCTGGTGGAGGATCTATTGTTGCTCGCGCGCGCCGATGCCGGGCTTCCACCGCTGGAGATGGAGCGCGTGGAGTTGACGCCGCTGGTGCGCGATGTTTGCCAGCAAGGGCAGGTTCTGGCGGAAGAGCGGCAGTTGCAGATCCTCGCGGACGTGCCCGATGAACCCGTGTATGTGGAAGCCAACGATCCTGCGCTGCGGCGATTGCTGCTGCTGCTGTTGGATAACGCCGTGAAATACACGCCGGCTGGCGGGCGCATCACGGTATCGGTGGGGTGCGATCCGGCGGGCGCCACGCTGGCGGTGCGCGACACGGGAGTCGGCATTGCGGATTCGGCGTTGCCGCATGTATTCGAGCGCTTCTACCGAGGCGACGAATCGCGGAATCGCGATGCGGGGGGTACCGGGCTGGGGCTGTCGATCGCGAAATGGATCGCGGAGCGGCATCGCGCTAGTTTGGAGGCGGAGAGCGTGGTCGGGGAAGGGTCCACGTTCCGAGTGCGCTTTCCGGTGACGTAGCACATTTCGAAAACCCTAAAGGCATGTTCACGGACTGAGGTGCGGCGCCACTATGTCGATGAACTCGCGCGGCGTGATCACCTTCGTTTTCTTCCAGAACCTCGGGAAATGCCGCTGGTTGCCGGTCACCAGGTAGTCGGCGCGGGCGGCATCGGCGCACTCCAGGAACTTATTGTCGTCGGGGTCGAGCGCCGTTTGGAGCGGAGGCGAAGGGGTGATTAGATGTGACCGGTTCTTGATGAGCTGGAGGAGTTGTTGCCGGAGACCCTTCCGAATGTTCAGCTCGGCGCGCGAAAGCACCTCACGGTATTCGGCGAGAATGGCGTTCGAGACGTACAGCCTGGCCGGCTTAGTGATCGCGAACAACAGGACCGTCCGCTGGAGTCCGGCTGGCTTCAGTGCCGCCGAGATTACGATGTTGGTATCGACGACCAGACGGAGCGCGATCATCCGCGCTTCGATTTCTGAGCGCGGGCGGCTTTGATGATCCGGTCAATCTGCCGGGACGTGAGCTTGTCGGTGCCCTTCCGCTGGGATTCCTCGCCTATAAGCCTTAGCACTTCCGGCTCGGGGGCGGCGAGCCGGGCGTAGTCCCGTATGCTGAGCAGCACCGCTTTGGGCGTGCCGCGCTTCATGATGACCAGCGAGCGGCGCTCTTCCTCGACACGTCGCAAGAGCTTGCCGAAATTCGTGCGGGCGTGCAGTGTGGACACAACTATGGTCGCATTGGTGCCGATTCTCAGCATGATAGAACTCTCCAGTTCAACTACTTGAACTGTACAGTTAATCGGGCTGTCATGTCAAGCGAGGGGATGTGCGCTCGGACCGCTAGAAGCCAGTGCCCGGTCACGCCAATCGTTCATCAGTTCCGCAAGTTCGTCAGCCTTTAATCCGTACGTATCCGGTAAGCCGTGCCTGGGCCCGGCCAACAGATCGTAGACGACGGTCTTCCCTGAACCAATGTCGCCCGCGCGGAACCGGTTGACGCTCTCCCAGGGGATCAAGCGCCAAGGCCGGAAGAGCCCGCGGCAAATGAATCCTTTGGGCGTCAGCTTCAAATAGGACGCTCCCGGCCAGAGTTGTGCGAGGCCGGCCGCCAGGCACAGTCCAAAGAATACCGTCACGAGCAAACCGTCCAGCCGCTCGCCTTCCCGGATCATGAAGATGCCCGTAACGGTAAATCCCAGTCCCACCAGGATCAGCATCAAAATCTTCCGCTTCGAAGGGCGAAGCACGAGGTTGCCTCGCATGCTGCGAAGTGCCGGGTCCACTTTCCCCAAGAGTATGGCGCCACGGCTCAAGTTTGCGAGCCAAACCGCCGAATGATCCATAGGTGCGTTCTCTAGTCCTGCTTGCTTTTTGCGCTGCTAATTCTGCCTTCGCGATCACTGTCCAACAGAGCCGCGTGGCCGTGTCCGTCAACGAACAATCCTGCAGCGTCCCCAAGCAAGTGGAAATGTTTCAGTCAACGCAGCGGCAGGCTTTCCTGTGGTTCGTTGCACGGCAAGTCCGGGCCGGCGATCAACTGCGCGTCGAATGGGTGGATCCAGCGGGCGCTATCTCCACTGCCGCTGAGTACGGTGAACTACCGGCGACCTCCGAGCTCTGCTTCACCACGCAGCTCCCGATCGCCGGATTTGCGCCCGCCTCGCAACCTGGACGCTGGACCGTGCGCATCATCGCGAACGGAAAGCCGCTGCTGGCGCGCGAATTTCAGATCGCGGCCGACGTCGACACGGGCGGACCGGCGGTCACAAGCGTTACCTGGTCCGGCGCGAAGACGCAAGAGATCGACTTCACTGTCGCCGGCAGAAATTTTCAGGCGAGCCCGCTGGTCTTCATCGCCCAATACACGCGCTCCGGCGGTTGGACGTACCTGGCGAGTCTCCAGCCGCGCAGCGCGACGCCCAATCAACTCGTGGTGCATTACGCCGGACTGCCGGCGAACGAATACCTGGTGATCGTACAGAATCCCGATCGGCGAATGAGCCGGCCGATGCCGTTCGTCATCGCCACGCTCGGCTACAAATTGCCCATGGCGTCGGGCGAGCCATGGGTGATCACGCAGGGTCCATACGGAACGTTTTCGCACTGGGGCAACGCGCTGCACGCCTACGATATCGCGCCGCGGTCCGGCAACTGCGTGGTGGCGATGAAGGGCGGGATCGCCTATACGCACGACCTCGGACTGCGGCAGGACCACCGTCACCGCACCTTCGGCAACTACATCACCATCGATCATGGCGACGGCGAATACAGCCACTACGCGCATCTGGCGACGGGCACGTTCGCCGTGGAGAACGGGCAGCGGGTTGAGCAGGGGCAGGCGCTCGCGATTGCGGGCAATAGCGGCTACACGCTCGGCGAAGGCGGCGGTTACCACGTACACGTCACCGTCACGCGAGCGCTGGCGATTTCCTCGTCCAGTATTCCGTTCAAGTTCGAGGATCTGCCGGATGCGCCGCGCGGCAGCGCGAACCGCACGGTGGTCTCGGCGAACGCTTCGCAGTTGTGCGACTGCCGCGAGCGTCAGGCTGCGGGCGCGTCAGCCAAGCCGGCGCGGCAGATTTCCGGTGAGGTCGCTGTCGCGCAATGGTGGAGCGAATTGCTCGCCGTTCCGAAGGGCTCGAAGATGCTCAACGTCGCAGTATCCTGGCAAAGCCCGAACAGCGATCTGGATCTGCACCTGATGAGTCCCAGCGGCCACCACTACGGATCGTACGGCGATACCACCGGCTATTCGGGCTCCAAGACGAACCCGCAGGAGTTCCGCTTGGTGAAACCCGAGCCCGGAGTTTGGCGCATCTCGGTGCAAGGCGTGCGCGGCGGCCCGGGGCCGATCGAGTTTGGCGTGGCACAGCGCGGCTTTGCGGCGAACGATTAGAATGAAGGCCGATTTACAGAGGCTGCAGGATTCCATCCTGCCCCACATCAGACCTAATACGGACTGATCGCCTGCATCTCCGGCGCGTGCACGTCGTGGCCGAGAATCTTGCGCAACTCACCACGCAGCGGGTCGATGCTTCGCGCGTAAATCATTTTGTACGCCTGGCAGAAATAATCCAGATCCTCAAAGCGGTGGTGCGGACCGTGGCGCAGCTTCGGGCAGCCGCCGTGGCAAATGGATTGATATTCGCACACCTGGCATTCCGGATGGGCCAGCGTCTTCTTCGAGGCGAAGCTGTAGCGGCGCGTGCGGCGCGCGATCTCGGACCACGAGTCGAGCACGATGTTTCCAAGCTTCCACGAGCCCTCCACGAAAAAATCGCACGGGTACACGTCGCCGTTGTATTCAACCACGACATAGCTGTCGCAGGTCTCGTGCATGGTGCAACTGCCGGGCTTCTGGCCGGCGAGCGCTTCGGCGATGTTATCGAAGAATCGGATGCGCACTTTTCGCCGGTCCGGCCACCATTGATCGAACAAGTCGCACAAGAAGCGGCCGTACTGCTCGGCTGAAATCGTGAAGGGCAGGGGATTGCCTGCGCCGTCGAACTCCGCCAGCGGAATGAATTGCAGGTTGTCGATTCCCAGGCTACGGTAGAAGCGGTACAGTTCCTTGGGCCGCGAGACATTCGCCTGGCTGAGCACGCACAGAACGTTGAATTCGACGTTGTTCTCCTGCAACAGTTCCACGCTCTCCATCACGCGTTTCCAGGTGCCGCGGCCTTGCTTGTTGAAACGGTAGCGATCGTTCACGTCTTCCGGACCGTCCAGAGAAACGCCCAACAGCCAGTTGTACGCGCGAAAGAGGTCGCACCAATTCTTATCCAGCAGCACGGCATTGGTCTGGAGCGCATTGCTGACGGACTGCCCGCCGCGGCCGTATTGCTTCTGCAGCTCCACTAGCTTTTCGAAAAACTTTAATCCGGCCAGCGTCGGCTCGCCGCCCTGAAACGCGAAGACGCTATTGGGGTACGAGTAAAAGAGGTAGGTGTCCACCAGGCGCTCGAGCGTGTCGTCGGTCATGCGGCGCGCGGGCAGAGCTTTGTAGGGATCGGCGTCGCGATCCAAGTAGAAACAGTATTCGCAATCCAGGTTACAGACGGCCGACGCGGGCTTGATCAACAGCGAAGTGATGCGCGGGGCCGCGCCGAGCGACGGGTCGGCGATGCGTGTGTCGTCGCGATAGATCGGAAACGGATTTGCGCCGGTTCCCATGCTCGGAGTGTAGCATCCCTGGTTCTGCTGTCCCCTCACTGACGTTCGGGGTTGCCGTGTGTCGGTGCGCCGCGTGCCGGTGCGCCGCGTGCCGGTGCGCCGCGTGCCGATGTGCCGTGTGCCGATGTGTGCCGCGTGCCGATGTGCCGTGTGCCGATGTGCCGATGTGCCGTGTGCCGATGTGCCGTGTACCGGTGTGCCGTGTACCGGTGTGCCGTGACCGGCAACCCCAAGCGTCAGCGCGGGGACTCGTCAGAACACCAATCGCACGCCGCCCTGCAGCGCTCGCGGCCGATTGGATTGCGTCGCCGTCACCCGATATCGGGCGGGATGATCAGCGCGTCGTTGAACCGGTTGGTGAAGTTGGCGATGCAGATGGCCAGCGTCAGCTCCACGATCTGATCGTCGGTGTAGTACTGCTTCAGCTCCTGCAGCGCTCCTTCCCGAATCCCCGAAGCGCCGCGTGTCACTCGTTCGGCATACAGGATGGTGGCTTTCTCCTTGGCGTCGAAGGCTGTGCTGCGCATGAAAAAGTTCAACGCCTTGAGCTGCTCGTCGGTCACGCCGTTCTTCTTGCCGGAAGCCGAGTGTGCGCGGAAGCAGTATTCGCATCCGTTGATCTGCGCGGTCTTTAGATACGCCAGTTCCTTATACTTCGCTTCGACCGAGCCTTTGTTGATCACCGCGCCGTAGAGCGGCATGAAGTGCGCCAGTGCTTCCGGCACGCGCGCCATGGTGGCGAAGAATGCGGGCATGTGTCCGAAAGCGCCCGTCAGCCTGTCGAAGATGGGCTGTACTTCCGGGGCGGCTTGCTCCTTGGTGAGCGGGCCGATCGATGCTTGTGAACTTGCGGTTGCTGTTGACATTCTTGTCTTCCTTTCTTTACCTGTTTCGTTTCCTGGCGCCGATGACGCCGGTGTTCAATCCGATGGTGCTGAGTCCGCCGAAGAATCGCGCGTGTTCGATCTTGACGCAGTGATCCATCACGACTTCGAGGCCGGCCTGCCTGGCGCGCTCGGCGGCTGCTTCATGAATCACGCCGAGCTGCATCCAGATCACTTTGGCCCCGGCGGCGATGGCCTCTTCCACGATATCCGGAACGGCCACGGGCTCACGAAAAATGTCCACGATTTCGAGCGGGCCGGTCACGTCGCGCACGGACGCATACGAGCGCCGGCCCAGCACTTCCGCTTCGCGCGGATTCACCGGCGTCACATCGTAGCCTTCCGACAGCATGTAGATCGCCGCAAAGTGGCTCGGCCGGAACGGATTCGAAGAGAGGCCCACCATGGCGATGCGCTTGTACGTCTCCAGGATGTGGATGCGATCCGCCGCCGTGGTTGCGAACCGGCCCTGATTCACTACCGAGTTGCCGCTTACGCCGTCAGCCATTATGCTTTGCTCGCGGAATCGAGCGCCTGGCCGAGATCCCAGAGGATGTCGTCGATGTCCTCGATGCCCACCGAGAGGCGGACCATGTCGTTGGTGATCCCGCAGGCCTGCTTTTCTTCGTCGCTCAACTGCTGGTGCGTGGTGGACGCCGGGTGAATCACCAGGCTCTTCGCATCTCCGACGTTCGCCAGATGCGAAAACAGTTGCAAGCTTTCGATGAAGCGCTTGCCGGCCTCGAGTCCGCCACGGATGCCGAAGCTCATGATCGCGCCGGCGCCTTTCGGAAGATAGCGTTGTGCGAGCGCGTGATAGCGGCTGGAAGGCAAGCCCGGATAGTTGACCCAGCCAACTTCCGGATGGGAGCACAGAAAGCGCGCCACTGCGAGTGCATTGCTGGAATGCGCCTCCATGCGCAACTTCAGCGTTTCCAGGCCTTGCAGGAACAGGAACGAATTGAAGGGGCTCACGGCCGGGCCGAAATCGCGGAGCCCTTCGACGCGCGCCTTCATGATGTACGCGAAGTCGCCGAAGGTCTCGTAGAAGCGGATGCCATGATAGCCCTTGCTCGGTTCCAGCATCTGCGGAAACGCACCGCGGTCCCAGGGAAAACGCCCGCTATCCACGATGACGCCGCCGATGGAAGTGCCGTGGCCGCCGATGAATTTCGTGGCGGAATGCACCACGATGTCCGCGCCATATTCGATGGGCCGGCAGAGATACGGGGAAGCGAACGTATTGTCGATCATCAGCGGAAGGTTGGCTTCATGCGCCACCGCCGCTACCGCTTCGATATCCAGGACATTGAGCAATGGATTGCCGATGGTTTCGCCGTAGATCAGCCGCGTGCGTGGTGTGATGGCGCGCCGGAAGTTCTCCGGATCGTCGGGATCGACGAAAGTGGTGTCGATGCCGAGACGCCGGAAGCTCACATCGAATTGTGTGTACGTGCCGCCATAGAGGGTTTTCGACGATACGATCTCATCGCCCGCGCCGAGCAGGCTGGCGATGGCGATGAATTGCGCCGCCTGGCCGCTCGATACGGCCAGCGCTCCCACCCCGCGCTCGAGAGCCGCCATGCGTTCCTCGAACACTGACGTGGTCGGGTTCATGATGCGCGTATAAATGTTGCCGAACCGCTGCAGGTTGAATAAATTAGCGGCGTGTTCCGTGTCTTCGAAAACGTATGACGTGGTTTGATAAATCGGGACGGCGCGCGAGCCGGTATCGGAATCCGGCCGGTGCCCGGCATGCAGCGCGCGCGTGCTGAAGCCGAACGCGCGGTCCGCGGCGCTCCCGTTGGTGGTGATATTACAAGCTGGCGTTTCTTCCGGCATACGTCCTGATTGTACGATGTCCGCGGCGTAAGCCTAGTTAGGCCGCGGGATGAACGCAGATGAACGCGGATGTTTTGGCGCTTATCGAATCGAGTGCGAATCAGGCGCCGCCGGTGAACAACACCGGCGAAGTAATCACCTTGGATGCATCCGCCTTCTGATCCACCACTACGCCGAAGAACGGCGCCATCATCTCTTCCCACGTCATTTGGCCGTAGTAAACGGTCTTGTTCGGATTGGGGTTGAACTGGTTATTCGGCGAGTTATCGTAGTGCGCATCCACGCGCAGCTTCGTCCCTCGCGGCACCTTGATGGAAGTGTTGTAGCCGATCTGCCAATTGAAATCGTAGTGCGGAACGTTGAGCACCACCTGTTTTCTTCCATCCGGGAACTCCAGCGTAAATGTGGTGTCCTTTCCGCGGAAGTGCATGTGCGGCATCAGGAAGACCAGCTCCACATCCTGTTGGAAGGTCGCCTCGGCGGGCGGGCATGGCCAGTTGGGAGCTCTGGGCGGAATGGCGAAACTCTTCGGATCGAAGGGCGAGGAAATGAGCAGCGAGACATAGCGTCGTTGCGGCGGCTGCTTCGCCACCGTGAAGCCTACTTTGACATGATCTGTCACGGCGGTTCCGTTGGGCGTGTAGTGGATGCTGAAGACCATGTCATATCCGGCCGGGATCAGCTTCGCGGCGTTGAGGACTCTGTAATCCGCCGCGATATTTCCCGGAAGGTAGCAATCCTCGACGGGACCGCCCGGAGGGCCGCTTAGGAAAGTCGGCCCCTTCTCCGGCATCGCGTTGCCCTGCTCATCCCGCTGTTTCTCTTCCCACTCAGGAACTCCATACTTTACGGCCGGGTTATGGGGCATGAAGCCTACGCAGATGTGATGCGTCACTGCGGGATGCTCCGGCTTGATTTGCACTGAAGTCACCCACGTGTCCTGCTTGAAACCGGTGGGCAGGAACATCGTGGTCCACTCGACTACGTTGTTCTTGGGACGTGCTGGGACTTCGGAAACCGGCCCGTCGACAATGAGGTCCGGTTGGATCTGCCAGCCTTCCGGCCAGCGTACGGGAGCCGGCGCATCCTTGGGATTCCCTTCGGCCGCTCCATTGTCGGCCCAATTCACGATGGTATCGATATCGCTCTGCCTCAGCGACCGGTCATTGAGGTAGCTCCCATGCTCCGTATCCGCGAACCAGGGCGGCATCTTGCGAGTTGCCACGGCAACCTTCATGGCCTTGGCCCATGGCCTGGCGCTCTCGTACGTGAGGAAGGACATCGGGGCCGTCTGACCCGGCCGATGGCAGGTCTGGCAATTCTTCTGCAGAATCGGCAACACGTCTTTGTTGAACGTGACGCTGTTGGTGCTTGCACCAGCGGCTAACACCGCCAATGCCAAGCCCGGGAACGGGAGCAAGCGAAGCATCAAAGATTCTCCTTTGGTTCAGTCGTCGAGGACACCAGGCGGGATTTCGACGAGCCTCCCAGCCCCGAGCCAGTATACACTGCGCGGGAATCTTCGCGCAGCTACGGAGCCGCGCGCATCGGCAAGCGGTTATCGAATACGTCACAGCAATTACGAAACTGTGTACTAAGTTCCTGATGACGTGAGCAAGCGTTCCAGAAGGTCGGCGACTCCGAGCCGTGGCGCCCAGGCGTTCAGGTAATCGAGGTCCAACTGGCCACCGCTGGTTTGGAGAATTCCGCGCAGGTCGTGCCATTGTCGTTCGGACACTTCACCACCCGCCCTGTACCACAGGATAGTATCCTCAGCAGAGGCAAACGCGCACTCTATCGGCTCGTCGCCGAACGCTCGGGTTTCAGCGAACCGCCGGCGCTGGAACTGAGCCTGGCTGTCTTCGTCCTTGCGGAGGGAAAAAATGGCGAACTTGAGGGAGCTGGCGTAGTGAATGATATTGAAGGAGCGTCCGTATTCGAGCGCTTGCTGCATCATCTCCGCGTCGGCGTAGAAATCGCCTTTCAGAGCTGCGGCAAATTGATCCACCTGATCCGCTCGCAGGTTGGCCACCAAATCAACATCCATGCTGGCCCGGGGAATGCCGTACAGAGAGCTAGCCAGAGACCCACCCACCATGTACGGGATTTCGTGCAAATCCAGTACCTCGAGAATGCGCTTAAAGGCGTCTTCCGGAGTCTTCATGGAGTTGGGGATCCCATCCGTAAGCCCGGATCATCAGGTCGCGGCTGAGATGCCGGGCCGCAGTGCGCAGAAAAACTTCACGATCGTCCGCGTCCGGATGGGCGACCCGCACACCCGCTTCCGCCATTCGAAGCACGAGATGACTCATCGAGAGCGCCGCTCGAACTTTCTCCATTGGGGGCATCCGGCGTAGACATTCGAGCCAAACCTGCCTGGCACGCGGGTCGGTGTCTGAATACGGCTCCGGATAGTGCGGTTCAGTCCTCAAATAGCGAGTCTACCGCGATTGACCAGCCGGGAAAGAGATCGGATCGCAGTTCGCATCCGGCAAACGTGCGGCTGGCGCCATCGGGATAATGCGCGCGGATCTTCTTCGTCTTCGGATAAGCGACCCACACTTCCTCGGCGCCGTGCGTGAAGTATTCGTCGATCTTCAAGTCGAGCTGAGCTTCCGTATTAGACTCGGAGACGACTTCGACAGCGAGTGCGGGAGCTCCCTCCAAATAACCATCAGGATCGGCCGCCTTGATCTGGACGGTTCTGATAAAACAGACATCCGGCTGCACCCAAGTGTCGGAAGACAACTTGAAGCCATTTTCTATCCGGACGTCGCCGAGCCCGTTTTGCTGAACGTAGGGTCTAAGGAGATCGCTCAGTTTCTGCTGGATGTTAGAGTGGCGAAGTTTTGGCGGCGGCACGACGATGTGCTCTCCTTTGAGGAGTTCATGTTTCATCCCATCGTCGTGGAACTGCTCGAACTGCTCGAATGTCACCAGCGTTCGGGCACTCATGTACCTATCATAATCCAATGGTAGTTGGCCAGCTTATTTCGGGTGTCCGGCAGCGGAGGGCTTGACAGGTTTTGTACCGTCGAGATACTCGGAGAGCCGGAAAGGAGCCGGTGCGCCCTTTTCCATGGTGCGCTGAACGGCCTTCTGATACCGGCGTAGCGTTTCGCGCTTAACGGCATCCCGCAAATTGCACGCCTCGATGTCAAGCAGGATCTCTATCTCCCATGGTTGGAATGTGTTACGGTTCATGGTTCCGCGCAGCAGTTCCAGGATGAGGCGGTTGAACCGGTTGAGCACCACCTCGCTGTTCTGAGTCTCCACGAGCATTCAAAGGATTTATCGGCAGATTCTGGAGAATCTTGAACTTGCGGGGAATCCGGCCTTAACGGCCAACTGTTTTCAGTACCTTCGCGGCCAGACCATCGGCCATCCGCAGGCTTTCTTGCGCCCCGGCAACATTTCCGGCTGCGACGTCTCGTCTTGCCTTCTCAAGCTGCGCCTTCATTCGGTTCATCGAGGTCGCGAGGTCGGAGTTCAGCATCTGACCATTCCGCGCCAACGACTGGCGAATCGGCTCGATGGATTGTTCGGCAAGGGTAACCCTCGCGGTCACATTGACGAGCTGTTCTTGCACGGCGCGTAATTCCTCGGCGGAAACGGCGGGCTCGGTCGGACGCTCTACCGCGGCAGGAGGCGGCGCCGAGGGCGGGGGTTGAAGTTTCGCCGGGGGTTCGGCGCGAGTTGTAGCCGGGCGCGCAGTTCGGGGCTGTGGCGCGGGCGCAGCGGGAGCGGGAGCGGGCGCGGGAGCGGGCGCTGGCGGCTGGGCTTGTACTTGAACCGGCGCAGCGGCAATCGCCGATCCACCCAATTGCGCGATTCGTTTGTTCAAGACAGACAGGCGTCCACTGACCTTCGGATCGTTCGCGTTACCGCGCGCCGCTTCCGTCAACAATCCCGCCGCAGCCTTATAGTCGTTCACCGCTCCGCTCCGGGCTGCCCCGGAACTACCCGAGGCGCTCTCCCGTACCGTTCCCAACTGCTGGTAGGTCGCGGCGAGCTCCAAACCCAAATCCGGGCTTTCCGAGGCGAGCGGACGCAGTTTATCCAGGTAGCGTGCGGAAGTATCGAACAGCGCCTTGCGGTCTGAGGTCAGGCCGGGGCGTTTTCCAGTCTGCGAGAGCTCTTGGTCTAGAGCTTCCCGCAATTGGCGCACGTCCTTCACCAGTTGCGCCAAGGTTGCCTGCGTGGCGGCGTCCGAAGTGGCCGTGGCTTCGTGTGGCTTCGGCAAAGCCTCAGGAACACGAGTCTCCAGGGCGGCCAGCAGCTTGCGCATGTCCGCTTCGCGCGCCGCCACCTCGGCGGCCTGCTTCCGGATATGCATCCACTCCCAGCCGCTAACGGCACCGAGCGCCAGGAATCCAACCACCACGGCGGCAGCCACCCACTTGCGCTTGAGCAATCGCACGGACCGGCCGGCAAACGAACCCTTTCGGGCCAGCACCGGCATCCCGTCCAGGAAGCGCTGCAAGTCCTCGGCAAGCTCCGCCGCCGACTGATAGCGTTCCCTGGGATCGAGCCGCATGGCCATCAACACGATCTGGTCCAGGTCGCCGATCAGGCGGCGGCGCAGCTTCGCGGTGGTCTCGGTCGGGTTGCGCAGGTCCTCGCGGATGTTGTGGCTTGGCAAGGGCGGATCTTGCCGAGTATGCATCCCAGCCAGCTTTTCCTCGATGCCCTGATAGGGCGTGCGTCCGGTCAGCAGGCGGTAAAGAATCACTCCCAACGAGTAAACGTCGGATGTTTTTTGCGCCGCGCCGCCCGCGATCTGCTCCGGGCTCGCATAAGCGGGAGTCAACGGCTGGCCTTGCGTCGTCAAGTCCGGCCCTGGAGAAAACGAAGCTGGGCCCAGGAATTTCGCGATGCCAAAATCGAGCAGTTTCGCACTGCCTTCCCTCGAAACCATGATGTTGCTGGGCTTCAGATCGCGATGCACGATCAGGTGCTGGTGCAAATAATGGACCGCGTTGCAGACCTGTTCAAAAAGCCGGATGCGCTCGGTTAGCGAGACGCTGGGCTGCTCGCAATATTGCTCGATGGGCGAGCCCTCCACGAATTCCATTACGTAGTAGGGCATGCCTTCCGTCGTATCGCCGCCGTCCAGAATGCGCGCGATGTTGGGGTGATCCATAGCCGCCAATACCTGGCGCTCCTGGCGGAAGCGTTGCAGGAATTCCTGGTTGACTCTTTCCTGGAGCAGTACTTTGAGCGCAACGTTCTTGCGAAATGCTCCGTCGTCGCGCATGGCCAGGAAAACCAATCCCATGCCGCCGCGGCCCAACTCGCGAACCAAGCGATACGGACCCACAAGCTGCCCGGGGGAAGGCGGCCGGATTTGCGAAGCGGTAGCGGGCGCGGGAGCACTCGCGGCCGAAGCGGATGGCGGAGCACTCGGGACGGGTGGAGGCGGCAGAGGAGCGCTGGGAACGGAAACTGCAGATGCATCCCGCAGCAGCGTGGCTTCTTCTTGTGTGAGCCGCCCGCCCCCTTCAGGGGCTGCGGCAGCCGGCGGAGGCACAGCAGCCGACGGACCTGCGTTCAACGCAGTGCCGCACTGTTCACAAAACTTGGCACTGGGCTTCAGTTGGCCGCCGCATTGTCCGCAGAATTGGTTCATCGGCCGTCTACGTACCCCACATCATCGGCCGACCGACTTGAACACTTTCTCCGTTTGGTAGTCCGCGCGTTCAATATTCTGCCGGGCGTCAGCCCACGTACGGCTCTCCAGATCGCTTACCGCGAGCTGCAGGTAAAGTTGCATCCGCGCCAGCGAACCGGCCAGTTCGGCGTTGAGCGACATGCCCCGCGCAGCCAGATTCAGCCGGATGGTTTCGGCATTCTGCCAGGCGGTCGCAGCTTTGCTCGCCGTATTGAGGTACGCTTCCCGCAGTTCTTCCAATTGGGCCTTGTCGGCGGCGGGCACTTTCGCCACGCTGGGAGGCATGAGCGGAAAAGGAGCCTCGGACGCTGCGGGAGCAGCCGCGGACGACTCCGGCGATGCCTGCGCGGAGTCGGGATACTGCTGATTGGTCAACGAAAACGGGATACCGAGCATCGCCATTCGCGTTCCCAAAACCTCCATTTCGCTCTCGAGCTGGCGTTCGCTATTGCGCCGGCGGGATAAGCCGCCGAATAGCAAGGCTGAGCGGCGATAAGTGCTCACGGCTTGCTCGCGATCCCACAGATTCCCTCCCCGCGCGCTTCCGGCTAGATCGCCGATATCGCGATAGGCGCGGCCGATTGACATTCGCAGCGCCGGATCGCGGGCCATCACCTCCATCGCAGCCAAGTAAGCAACGACGCGGCGGATCAAGTCACGGTTTGCTTCGTAATCGGCCGGATCGGAGGAGAGCATCGCCGTTGAACCCTCGCGCAGCGCCCAGCGCAGCCTTTCGATGTCCTGAACCCTGGTGTCGGCGCGCGGTTGCGCCGGAACGCCCTGGAGAACGCTGCGCCAGTCCGCCGCGGGGTGCGAAGGCGGCTGTGCCTGCAATGCAACGAGCGGCGCGCAGATCGCCAGAACAAGGACACACAGCACTCGATGCAGTGACGGAAAGTGCCAGCTTGTGGGGCAGGTTGGCAACCTGCGGCGGGTTAGTAACCCGCCTGCCGACGCTTGCAAAGCTGCCCGTCCAGCGCCGGTTCCCAACCGGCGTGCAGGATGACATCCTGCCCCACAGAATCCCAGAGGGTCACTGTATTTTGCAAGCATCAATAGCCCCCACCCATGCGGTGCGCAAAGCGGTCGAGCCAAGCCTGCGCCCGGTCCAGAGTTTCGTTGGCTTCCTTGATCCTGCCGGCCTGCAGGTCGTCGCGCGCATCGTCGAGCGCCGATTCAACGCGCGCCCGCAGCGCGATCAGTTGCGGATGAAGCGTCATGCCTTCCTGCTGCAAGCGGTACTCAACCGATTCGGCGGCGCGAAAATTGCCGAATGCCCGCGTGGAGATCAGTTGCATTCGCTCCCGCGTCTCGCGGGCGGCTTTCTGCTGGGCGCTAGCGGGATCCTGAGCAATCGCAGGTGTCAGGATGAGAAAAACAAGAGCCGTATGGAGCAGCCGCATAGCTCACTTCCGTACTACGTCACCCACTTTAGGCGGTTGGGCGCCGTCGTAAGTGCCCATCGCGATCCGGTCTCGCACAGTGGTGATGGTGAGCTTTCCGAGCGCCGTGGTTTGTACGTCCAGCACCTCGCCCGTGCTCGGATCTTTGATCTCTTTTCCTTTGCGGTAAATGGTGAAGGTCTGGCCGGCCTGCAATCCGGCGGCAGAGCCGGCATTGATGGTGACGATGTTGCCGCTCACGTCCGCGACGCGCGCATCCAGATCCATCTCTCGCGATTCGGCGCCGCCCTGCAGGTTGGCGCCTGCAATCTGAATCGCAAGTTTGTCGACGGCGTCCATGGTGGCTTCGCCGATGATGGTTTCGCCGAAGTTCGAGCTGTTCATGCTGGCGCCTCCGCCCAGTGCGACGCCACCGGCATACATCGCCGCGCCGAAGCCTTTGCTGGTGCGCTTCGATTCTCCGCGAGCCTCGCCGGTGTTCACTATTTCGCTGGTTTCGGCGTCGACGATGCGGTAATCGAGCACCACCACCGCCTTGCTGTCCGCCTTATAGCCGCCGATCGCGGCTCCCGCGCCATACGTTCCTCCGCCGGCGGCCGCGCCGACGCGCCGGTCGTCACGGCCGAATACGACGATATCGCCCATAAGCGTCAGGTCGGCGCCCTTGATCTGGCCGATGCGCGGGCCGGTTCCTTTTTTCACGCGGTTGCTGGCCGAAAAATCCTGCTCATGCATGACCTGGTTGACCTTGCGGCGCTCCACCACGGTGAAGTGGCCGGTTTCCGCGACTCGCTTGGTCAGCATCGCGTTGATACCCTGTCCCAGGTTTACCTGAGTGCCGAAGATGGCCTGAACGGCGGTCATCACGGTGGAATAGTCGAAGTTCTCGATGGAAAGCGTCTTCTTCTGCTGGCCGAATGCGCTGACCGCCGCCAGCAAGAGTACGGCAATGATAGATCGTTTCATAATTTTCTCCAAGGGTTAGAGTTTCTTGCGGACGACGAAGCCGACCTGCGCCGGTTGACCGGAGTATGAGCCGGTTGACACCTTGTCGCGAACGGTCCCGATGGTAAGGTCGCCGACCTTTTCGGTAATTCGGTCGAGGACTTCCTTGGTCACAGGGTCTTTCACTTCGCGCAAAACTTTCAGGACTTCAAAAACATCTCCCACATTGACGCCGTCGTTGGATCCGGCGCTGATGACGATAGTGTTGCCGGAGACGTCGGCCACGTAGGCTTCGACGTCAACCGCCTTTTTGGCCAAGGTGGGAACCTGCTTGTTGATCAGCTCACCTAGCTTGTTGACGCAATCCATGGTGGCCTCGCCAATGATGGTTTGCGCGAAGTTGGAGCTGGTCATGTCGACTTCCACTCCGCCGATGCCTTTGCCGAACGCGCCGCCCAGCGCGCCGAGAGAACTGCTCTTGCGAACCGATTCGCCGCGCGCCTCGCCCGTGAGCAGGACTTCAGTGGATTCGGCATCCACGAGCCGATAGTCGATGGCCACAACGGCCTTGTCCTGGTCTCTCGACGAAGCGATGGCTCCGATGGCGCCGCCGAAAACTCCGCCGCCTCTGACCTTAGTGTGCTTGTCGTCGCGCCCGAAGATCACGATGTCGCCCATGAGAATTGCATCGGCGCCGCGGATCCGGCCCACTCGCGCGCCGGTGCCCTGCTTGACGCGATTGCTCACATTACGGTCCTGTTCGGCCTGGATCATGTTGATCTTGGCGCGCTCGACCACCACCACCAGGTTTGCCTCGGCCACGCGCTTCACCAGCATGGCTCGAATGCCTTTGCCGATGTCCTGTTGCGTGTGGAACACGGCTTGAACCGAAGTCATCACGGTGGAGTAATCGAATGCGTCGATGATCACGCGCCGCTTGTCGCCTTGAGCCTGGGGAGCAGGCGTGGGAGAGGATGCCGCGGGTGTCGCCGGCGGTGATGTAGCTAGAGGCGCCGGCGCCGGGGCTGGGGCCAGCGGCGGGGGTTCGGCGGGTTTCGCCGGCGGTGGCGCAGGAGCGCTGGTGGGGTCCATCATTACGCCGATGATGTTTTCCGAGACGCCGTTCTTCTGTAACTTGACCAGATCGTCCGGGCTGAGCGCGATCGGCTTATTGGCCTTCTGCAGGGTCTTGATGATCAAACCCTCCGACATGCCCGACTTGACCAGTTGGATCACGTTGTCGACGTCGGAGTTCTGCTTGGCTGCGGCCGGCTTAGCCGGGGCAGCTTTCCCGGCGGGCTGTTTGGCGGGCGGCGTCTGGCTCCCCGCCCACGCAGCAGTGAGCAGGATGAGAATCAAAGATTGATGGAGTTTCATAAGAGTTGTCCTTCGGAGTCCGTATCCAAATAGTCTATCGCGACCGGTCCGTCAAAGGGGAACGCGCAAGGTCCTCCACACACATTGCGCAATTCCGGGGTGAAAACTGTCACCAGTCTGGTCTTTGTGGCACGCCCGCGAAAGTCCAATCGCGCGTGACCCTTGGTTGAAAGGCCAGTATACGCCCGGGGTGCTCCATCTGACAAGGACCAAACGGCGGCCAAACGGCGGATGCGGCGCGCGCAGTGCGCGGGCGCCTGGGTCCGCAATCCGGGCCTTGCTTATTTTGGATGCGGCATGATGTCTTCGATGCGGTACGTGTCGCCAGCAATAGTGAAATAGAACCGCCAGTCTCGATTGACGCGAGCCTGCCACAGATCATTGGCTTCGTCGTACTTCTTGGCACGAAGAGACGGATATTGGAGATTACTTGCGAGGAAACCCAATTGCTTATAGAACGCTCGCTGGACAGCGACTGGTGCATCCTTCAGCGCTTCAATAGCGCCGTCGGATAAAACGACCTTCATGGCCCGGAGCGTGCGCGTTTACCTGTGTTGCGGGTCCGCTTCCGGATTTCTTTGCGGAGGAACTGAACAGCTTCGTCCGCTGTTTCGAAGGGGCCATAGTAGGGTCCCTTACGGGCGTCTGCCAGCCTTTTGTCAATCATGCGACGTTGCTCGGGTGTGTACTCGTCGTCTGCCGCGGGCAGTTTGGGAGTGATGGTAATGACGCCGCCGCTTGCTCGAAACTCCACTTGCTTACCTACAGTCAAACCTGCGCGACGCTGAATCGCCGGAGGCACGACCAATCGACTTCTGTTCTTGATAGTGACCGTCATGTAAGTTCAAGAGCTTAGGAACAACGACTTTCGGAGCTCGCACCGTCAGAATAGCAGGAATCCACAGGGTCGCAGAGTGCCCGGCCCGAATCTAAGGCAGCACAGAGTCGTCATGACGGCAGACGGCTTATTCCAGCACCCGGAACGAGTAGATTTTCCCCAACGTCGCCGAAGCATGACTGGATACGGCCGCGCCTGGCGGCAGGAAGCCGTACTCGCCGGTCGTGATGCTCGGCAGAGCGATCACGTAGGTGCGCGGCGCAATCTTCTTGCTCTCAAACGTCATCAAATCCCGCGTTGCTCCGCCGGAAACGTGCATAACGCCCCCGGTGACAGTGCGAAACTCGCGCGACTCCTTTTGATCGCGGAGCCTCAGCAATTGATACTCGGTGATAGCGACGCCTTCGGGGGTGTAGATCAGGAACTCCAGTGGAGTCCTCACGGTATTGGGACTATGCGGGCCGTTGAGGCGGCCGTTCACATCGCCCTTGACGATTCCAGCCGTACCGATACTCTTGAGAACACCGCCGGTCTTCCAGTTCACAACTTCCGGTTGCACGTCGGCCCACTTGTCCCCCTTTTTGTAGTAGACGCCGATTTCGTCGACTGATGGAATCTGCGAAGCTTGCGCAACCGGCGGGACGGCAGCCGGTGGCGGACTGGTGGCGGCCCCGCTCTGGCTCCTGTTCATCATAGCCGTGATGACGCGCGGAGAAACGTTGGCGTTTTTCAACGCAATCAGGTCGTCCGGCGAAAGCGAATATTTCCCGGGTTGCAAGCCGATCACGTTGACGATCACGTCTTCGCTCAAGCCGGCCTTCACCATTTTGACGATCGAATCGTTGGTGAGAGTCTCTTGCGCCTGCACGACGGCGGCGCCGGCCAGCCAGAATAACAGGAAAAAACGAGCCAGAATTTTCATGAATTGCTGTCCCTGGGTGACGATTATAGCACCCACGCCCCATATGCAGGAGAATGGTTAAGGAGCCGTTCCGCTTATGGCCGATCGCAAATTCGACGATCCGCGCGTTGCGCTGAATCGCATCTACACCAAGGCCGGCGACCAGGGCGAAACCCGCCTCGCCGGAGGGCAGCGCGTGCCCAAGGATGCCCTACGCATCGAGTGCTACGGGACCGTGGATGAGTTGAACGCCTTCACCGGGATGGCCTGCGTCTCGGCCACCGAGTCCGTTCGCGAGCTGGCGGCGATTCTCCGGCGCGTGCAGCATGAATTGTTCAATCTGGGCTCCATCCTCGCTACCAGGCCGGAGGACGTGCATCCCAAACAGGCGCGCATCACGCCGGTGGAAATCGAGCAACTCGAACGAGAGATCGACCGGATGAACGCGGACTTGGCACCGTTGCGCTCGTTCGTGCTGCCGGGCGGCTCGCGGCTGAATACGGAACTGCATGCCTGCCGCACGATTTGCCGGCGCGCCGAGCGCATCGCCGTGAGTCTGGCGCGCGAAGAGGAGATCCCGGCCGAAGCCATCCAGTATTTGAATCGCCTGAGCGATGCGTTTTTCGTTTGGAGCCGCTGGGTGAATCACGTGCTCGGCGTGGCGGAGGTGCTTTGGGAGCCGAACAAAGCTGCGTCAGGGAAGTGAACTTAGTGCGGATTACACACGATGGTCGGGCGGCTGCTAAGTGCGGTCTGCCTTTGCGTCGATTCTTGTGGCTCTCGTGCAGCAAGTCTAGTTACGAAGGAGAAAAATCCAGTGATGAGCATGCGCCCTAGATACTTTCCTGGCGCGGTGGCGAGTGGACTTGTGGTTGCCGTTTGCCTGTCGGGCATCGGGTGCGCGGCGGACACGCTGCCAACCTATTGCGGCGGGGTCGGCGCGAAAAGTTATAGTCCTCCCGCAGTCACCATTCCGCCTGTGGTTCTCAATCGCGGCACGGTGATCACGGTCACGAATGCCACGGTTGCGGTGAATGGCGACACGTCCTCGGTGAAGACGCTGGTGGCCAATCCCGGCCCGGACGGAATTTCTATCCAGGAAGCGATCATGGCTACGAACAATGACCGGGGCACATGGGTCATTCAGTTCGCTCCTGCCCTGAAAGGCTCCACCATCGTCGTCGATCCTGGAGGCAAAGGGGCACTGGATTCGTTGACGGGTGGTAACGTCACGATTAACGGCGACATCGATGGAGATGGACAGCCCGATATCACGCTCACTAGCACCTCGGGAACGTCCGCGGGTTTTTTTGTCGCTTCCGGCGGCAACGTTCTCAACGGGCTGGCTCTCCAGACCTTGACTTACGGCGTCTTCATCGGATCTGGACAACCCGTGGCCAGCGGTAAGACTTTCTCCAACATCACCATCAGCAACCTGGTGCTGACGAACATCCAAAATACCGGAATCTTCTTCTGTCCGGAGTGCGGTTCCGCCAGCTTACTCTTCACGGGGAACACCTGGGACCATGTGCTGATTACTGGCAACACTCTCACTGGCAGCGACTCCGGCCCGGTAAAAGGCATCGTTTTGCAATTCGGCAGCACCGTCGGTGACACGTTGCAGCACACCACCATCGCCAACAACAATATGGTGGGCGCGGGAGGCATAGGGATGGGCGTCGGAGGTGGGATTGGATGGAGGAACAACCGGGCGCTCGATACCTTGATCGTTAACAACTCCATTACGTCCTCGCACAGGGGGATTGGAATTGGTTTGGGTGGGAACTTCTCGAACCTCCAGTTCACAGGGAACGGGGACCCGGCGGGCGGGGACGGTGGATCGGGGAACTTGATTGACGGCATGCAGATTGTTGGCAACCAGATTCGGGGACCAGGGGGCATCGGGCTATCGCTCGGAGATACTCCCAGCGACGGTTTTCAACTGCCCGTGATCCAGTTCGCGGAGAACAACATCGCCCGGAACATCGGGATTCTTGCGAACACCATCGAAGGAGGGGGAATCGCGGGCTACGCGGGATCGGGAACGGTTCGGAACGACACAATCTCCAATCTCTCCATACTGGGTAATACGATAACCGGCGTGAGATGGGGAGTGTCGCTTTCGAGCGCCAGTTCCTTCGGCTCGCCCGCAATTTCGACCGGGAATGTGCTCTCCAACGTGCTCGTCCAGGCGAACACCATTCTGGTTCCGGGCGATTTCACCGGGGGAATTGGGGCGACGGTGGGATGGCGGGCGCAGGGAAACAGCATCAACGGCATCTCGATTACCAATAACGACGTGGATACGACGGCGGTCGGAATCAACATTGTCGCTGGATCGGGAACCGGAGCCCCCTATAGCGGTCCTCCCTTCCCGGCCGACAACAATGTCGTGTCCGCCGCGCAGATCTTCTGCAACCAAGTGGGCCAGACTCCCCGTGCCCAGTCGGGCATCAAGGGGATCAACGTGATCGCGGGCCAGGAGGACGCGCATGGAAACCAGGTGCAGCAGTTGTACCTGAAGGACAATCTGGTCGCGGGAGTGCTGGGCGACGCGTCCCTGTTCCCAAACCTGGGAGATGGTGCGTCGGGAAATACGATATCGATGTCCGGTCCCGTTGACGGGCCTCAGTTCACGAACGCGGGCTTGCTCAGCGCCGCCACGCTTCAGCACCGCGCTTTGGCTCCCGGCTCCCTGGTCAGCTTGTTTGGTCTCAATCTGGACGGGGCGACCGTGAAGTTTGACGGCATTTCCGCTCCGATCCTCTATGCCTCTTCGTCGCAAATGAATTTGCAAGTGCCGTGGGAGTTGCAGGGCAAGTGGAGTTCGTCGGTCACGGTTACGGTCAATGGAGTGACCAGCCCGCCGCAGACGGTCGCATTGGCGGCGGCCGACCCCGGTATTTTCGCCGTGGGCGCGCCAGAGGGCGGGCAAGGCGCCATCGTGAATGTCGACGGGATCCTTGTGGACGCCAACTCGCCAGCCCATGCCGGGGACTACCTGCAGATTTACGCCACCGGGCTGGGGGCGGTGAACAACACACCACGGACCGGAGCCCAAGCGGTGGGTTCCCTCTCCAGCCTGATCGGCAACACGGCGGTGACGATTGGCGGCGTGCCGGCTCCTCCAGTCAGTTTCGCGGGACTGGCTCCCGGCTTTGTCGGCCTCTACCAGGTGAACGTGCAGGTACCGCAGGGAGTAACCGCCGGGGACGCCGTTCCGGTGATACTTTCCACCGGCGCTACCGTTTCGAATACCGTTACCATTTCCGTTCGCTAGCTAAGGCCTTCTCGGTGACCCAGTCGGTCCAAATCGCCGATTCGCCACTTGAAACCAGCGGCGTTCCATCCAGCACCGCGTTCACGAAATCCTGGATGCACGGGAAGTGGATGTTCTCGTGCGGAGGCAGGTGTTCGCGGCCGCCGGGATGAACAAGGTCCGGCCCGCTCAGCGGATCGAGATTGATTTCCCCGGCAGTCCCGATGATGCGGAACTGGTCGCGTTCGATTTTCGAATGCCAGCGCACGTCGACCAGGCCGCGCACACCGCTTTCGTACTCGATAAGCACCGTTGCGTTATCCTCTACGGCCATCCGATGCACGGCGTTCGAAAGCTGCGCGGTCACGCGGACCGGTTTTCCGAATAAGTAATTGAACACGTCGATGCGATGGCTGGCGACGTCGAACAGCGGCCCGCCGCCGGCCAGCTCCGGATCGAGCAGCCAGGCGCGGAAGGCGCCCTTCGCGGGCAGCTCGCTGTGGTGGTTCGCTTCGGCCAGCACCGGCTTTCCAATTGCGCCTTCTTCGATAAGTTGCCGCGTGCGCTGGACCTTCGGATACATGCGGCGATAGTAGGCCACGCCGAGCGTCTTGCCGGTTTCGCGCGCCACTTGCACCATTTTCGACGCGTCTGCGTAATTCTTGGCCGCCGGCTTCTCGCACAAGACATGCTTGCCTGCGTGGAGGGCGGCGATGGTCTGGGGCGCGTGCAGTGCGACCGGCGTGGCAACGTAAACGGCGCCGATCTGCGGGTCGGCGAGGGCGTCTTCCAGATTGGTCCAAACGTGCGCGGCGATGTCCTTGGCTTTGGTCTTGTCGCGCGTGACGACACCGTACAAGCGGCTGCGCGGTTCGCCGTGAATCGCAGGAATCACGCGCCGTGTGGTGATGTCGCCGATCCCGATGACCAGCCAGTTGAGCATGACTTATCCTACTATTGGGGCGCATGCGGATCCTCATCTTCTCGGACATCCACGGCGACAAAGCCGCATTGGAGCGGCTAATGGAGATGGAGGCGGATTATTACTTCGCCGCGGGCGATCTGGCAAATTGGGGACGCGGGCTCGAGCAGCTTGGTCCCGTTATGCAACGGCGCGCGGAACGAATGTACGTGATCCCGGGGAACCACGAGTCCGAGGCCGACATCGCGGGCTTTTGCAAGCAGTACGGTTTTCGCAATTTTCATGGCCAGACGATGCAGATCGAAGGCTACACGATTGCCGGCCTCGGTTATTCGAATCCCACGCCGTTCGATACGCCGGGCGAGTACACGGAAGAGGAGTTGGCCGAGCGTCTGGAAAAATTTGCGGGGCTCGATCCGCTGGTTTTGATTTGCCACGCGCCGCCCAAGGGGACCAGGCTCGATCGCGTGCGAGAGGGCGCGCACTTCGGAAGCACGGCGGTGCGCAAATTCATCGACCGGCATCAGCCGCTCTACTTTTATTGCGGGCACATCCACGAAGCGGCGGGGCAACAGGACACTATCGGCCGGACGCAGGGTTGGAACGTCGGCAAGCTAGGGCAAACGCTGACTCTGGATCACTTGGTAAGATAGTATTTCATGACACTGGAAGAACTCGAAAGAGAGTACGCTTCGCTCCGCCAGCAGGCAGACGCTGTGCGGAGCTATCTTTGACGCCCCCGCAAAGAAAGCCCAGCTAGCCAAGACCGAGCAACAGATTTCCGATCCGGATTTCTGGAACCAGCCCGAAAAATCTCAAAAGGTGATGCAAGATCGCAAGCGCCTGGAGCAGGCCATCGCCGACGAGACGGAAGTCGCGCGCATGACCTCGGATCTCGACACGCTATTCGAGCTGGCGCGCGAAGGCGAAAACGTGACCGCCGACCTGGAGCGCGAGATCAAGCATTTCGAAGAGCGCCTGGAAACGCTGGAGACGGCCATGCTGCTATCGGGCCCCAACGACCCGAAGAGCGCCATCATGGCCATCCATCCGGGCGCGGGCGGCACCGAAAGCCAGGATTGGGCGGAGATGCTGCTGCGCATGTACCTGCGCTGGTCCGAGCGCCACGGCTTGCAGACCGTGGTCACGGATCGTCTGGAAGGTGAAGGCGCGGGCATCAAGTCGGCGACGGTCGAAATCAACGGCGAGAACGCGTACGGCCTGCTGCAATCGGAGATCGGCGTCCATCGGCTGGTGCGAATTTCGCCCTTCGACGCCAACGCGCGCCGCCATACATCGTTTGCGTCGGTGTTCGTGTATCCGCAGATCGATGACGACATCAATATCGACATCAAACCCGAAGATCTGCGCGTGGACGTATTTCGCGCCAGCGGCGCCGGCGGCCAGCACGTGAACCGCACCGAATCCGCCGTGCGCATGACGCACATTCCGACGGGCCTCGTGGTCCAGTGCCAGAACGAGCGTTCCCAGCACAAGAATCGGGCCAGCGCCATCAAGCAACTGCGCGCCAGGCTGTACGAGTTCGAGATGGACAAGAAGCGCGCCGCGGACAAGAAGATCGAGGACAACAAGCTCGACATCAATTTCGGCAGCCAGATCCGGAGTTATGTGCTCGCGCCCTACCGGATGGTCAAGGATCATCGAACCAAACTTTCGATCGGCGACGTAGACCGCGTGCTGGACGGCGATCTGGACCGTCTCGAGCATGCCTTTCTGGTCTACAAACATACCGGCAAGACGTTGGGCGATGGAAAAGAGGACCTGCCTGACTAGGTGGCGCAGGCTCTCAGCCTGCCGACTCGACACTCGTGTCGAGTCTTGTGCTTGGCCGGGCAATCAGCGTCGAGACGAGTCTCGACGCGGCAGCCTAAGAGGCTGCGCCACATGAAATGGCGTACTGATGCGCCCGAGATCGGCCGGGCGGCCGCGCTGATCCGGGCAGGCGAACTCGTGGCGTTCCCCACCGAGACGGTCTACGGACTGGGAGCCAATGCGCTGGACCTGGCGGCGCTCGAAAAAATATACACAGCCAAGGGCCGGCCCGCCAGCAGCCCGCTGATTGTTCACGTGGATTCCATCCGGATGGCGCGCGGGTTAGCGCGCGAGTGGCCGGAAAAGGCGGAAGCATTGGCGCGGCGTTTCTGGCCCGGTCCGCTCACCCTGGTCCTGCCGAAGCAGGCGCATGTTCCGGATCGGTTGACCGCCGGTTTGGATACCGTGGGAATTCGCATGCCGTCGAATCCCATCGCGCTCGAATTGATCCGCGAAGCCGGCGTGCCGATCGCAGCGCCCAGCGCCAACCGCTTCACCGAACTCTCGCCAACCACCGCGCAGCACGTTCGCGACTCGATGGGCGATCGCGTGGCGATGGTGTTGGACGGCGGCCGCACCACCGTGGGCATTGAATCCACCGTGCTTTCACTCGCCGGCCCCAGCGCGATATTGTTGAGACCGGGCATGGTGACCGAGGCGGAGATCGAGGCGATCATCGGGCCCGTTCGCGTCTCGCGATTCGAAACCGGCGAGGCTCACCCATCGCCCGGCATGCACGCGCGCCACTATAGCCCACGCACGCCGCTGATTCTGGTCGAAGGCGCGCAGCTTCCACTCAGCGGACACGGCGCTTATCTGTGGATCGCGAACCCGGCGGACGCCGCGCAATCCGTGCAGATGCCGGCCGACCCTCGCGATTACGCAGCCGCGTTATACGAGAAGCTGCACGAAGCCGACGCAGAAGGCTGGGACTGGATCGCGGTGGAGACGCCTCCCCAAGATGCGGCCTGGGCTGCGATTCGCGACCGGTTGGAGAGGGCTGCAACGCGATGACCGAGCCGGTGAAGCGCGGGGCCGTATTGCTGGATGAAATCGAGAAGACCGATGGCGAGACGCCGGCACTGTGGTGGCTTGGACAGAGCGGCTTCGTGGTGAAGTACCGCGGCATCGTGTTCTACGTGGACCCGTGTCTCGCGACGCCGCCCGGCCGTACGCGCACGCTCATGCCGCCACTCGAAGCCCAGCAGGCCGCCAACGCCGACCTGATACTATGTACACACGCGCACGGCACGCATATGGATCCGGCCACGCTGCCGGGAATTCTGAAAGCATCGCCGCGTGCGCGGGTGGTGCTTCCGAAAAGCAGCGCGCAACATGCCAATTCCATCGGGGTCTCCTATGATCGCATGACCACCACGGATTCCGACTTGCGAGTGGAGTATTTCAAGGGAGGACTTTACGGCAGAGTCTATGCCATTCCATCCGCTCATCCCGAACTCGACTGGACGCCCACGGGCGGCTTTCCATACCTGGGTTACCTGATGCGCTTCGGAGGCTACACCATCTACCACGCCGGCGATTGCCGTTGGTACGAGGGAATCGTCGGTCGACTGCTTCCCTACAACGTCACGGCGGCGCTTCTGCCGATCGGCGGCGACGGAAATTTCCAGATCGCGGAAGCCGCGCAGCTTGCCGAAGACATACGCGCGCGCTGGCTGGTGCCGATGCATTACGGTACGTTCGCGGGCGAACCCGCCGACGCGAACCGTTTCGTCGATCATATGCTCGGCTTCCGGCCCTCGACTGGATTCAAGGTCTTCGAGCCGGGCGAGCGCTGGATCATCCCGTGAGCGAGTCCCGTTTGCGTTGGTGGATTCTGGGGCTTTTGTTCTTCGGCACGACGATCAACTATCTGGATCGCATCATGCTGGGGATTCTGGTGCCCGACATTCGCCACGAGCTGCAGATCTCCGACAAAGACTACGGCTGGGTGACGGCCGCGTTTCAGGGCGCGTACACGATCGGCTTTCTGTTCATGGGCGGATTCGTGGACCGCTTTGGCAGCCGGATCGCCTACGCGATCGCGGCCCTCGGCTGGTCGGCCGCCGCCGGACTCACAGTTCTGGCGCATAGCGCGGTGCAACTCAGCGTTTGGCGCGGCTTTCTCGGCTTGAGCGAGTCGTGCAATTTTCCGGCGGCTATCAAATCCGTCGCGGAGTGGTTTGGCGAGAAAGATCGCGCCTTCGCCACGGGCGTCTTTAATTCGGGCACGAACATCTCGGCAGTGGTTGGACCGCCGGCCTTCGTGTACCTCTCCGCCACGTATGGATGGCGCGCGGCGTTCTTGCTCACGGCCTCGTTGGGAATCGTCTGGGTGATCGCCTGGTTGTGGATTCATCCGCGCGTGGACAAGCTCGCGATCGCATCGTCCGGCGGCCTTACCTGGTGGGACGCAGTGCGGCTGCGCGAAACCTGGGGCTTCGCAGTGGGCAAATTCTTTTCCGATCCCGTGTGGTGGTTTTATCTGTTTTGGCTGCCGCTCTACCTGCACGATATCCGCAAACTCGACATGAAGACGGTGGGTTGGGCGCTGCCGTTCATTTATCTGATGGCCAGCGTCGGGAGCATGGCGGGAGGATGGCTGTCAGGAGCGCTGATCCGGCGGGGCTGGCAGCCGCTTCGCGCAAGAAAGGTTTCGATGCTCGCGTGCGCTTGCTGCGCGCCGGTTGCCGCGTTGGGCGTGCTGGCGCCCAGTCCGGTTACCGCCATCGCTTTGTTCAGCCTCGCAACCGCGGCGCATCAGGGCTGGTCGGCCAACCTGTTCACGACAGTCTCGGATACGGTTCCGCAGAACGCCGTGGGAGCTGTCATTGGAATCGGAGGGTTCGCCGGCGGGCTAGGCGGCGTGATTTTCTCCGCCATCATTCCGGGCTACGTAATCACGGCCGTCGGATACCGGCCGGTGTTCTTGGCGATGGGGGGATTCTATTTCGTCGGCTTGTTCGTGCTGGACCGGCTGATGAAAGGGAAGGAATACTAGGAAGACAAGGACGAGGAATACGTTTCCAATTACAATGGGAGCGGCAGGGCCAATGACCAAACAGTATGTCGAGCAACGCGACGGCGGATACTACGTCACTGGCACTCGTGTCTCGCTCGACTCCGTGGTCTATGCATTCCTGCGCGGTGAGTCGCCCGAAGGGATAGCGGAGTCTTTCCCGGCCCTGACGCTGGAAGAGATTTACGGAAGTATCGCCTTCTATCTGTCGCGTCGCGATCAAATCGACCAGTACTTGAGGGACGGAAGGGCGGATTTTGATCGGCTGCGCGAGGAATCTCGACGGGCGCATCCGTTGCTTTACGCGAAGTTGGAAGCGGCGCGTCAAGCTCTTCACAAGAGTTCTTAGGGCGAATGTCGCCCCGCTTCCAAGCCGACGCGGACTTTAATCAGAAAATCGTTCAGGGTCTGCGGCGCCTTGAACCTGCTATCGACTTCAAGAGCGCAAAAGAGGGCGACGTCATTGGTCGGCCAGACCGTGAAGTTCTCGCCATCGCTGCTCGAGAAGGCCGCGTATTGGTCTCTCATGACAGAAAAACGATGCCCTCCCATTTTGCCCACTTCAGCAAGGACCAAACCAGTCCAGGTCTAGTCATCCTGTCCCAGGATCTGGAAATCGGACGGGCTATCGAAGATCTGCTTCTCGTGTGGGCAGCTATGAGTGCGGACGAGTGCGAAAATCGTTGTATCTTCTTGCCGCTCTAACTTTCCGGGAACAACAGGAATTATTTTTCGCGGTACTCGCCGAATACTGCGCGCAGCCTGTCCGAGATTTCCCCGACCGTCGCGAAGGCTTCCGCGCTCGCGAGGATGTGCGGCATCAGGTTGTCGCTCCCCCGCGCGGCTGCCTCCAGCGCGCGCAGGCGATCCTCGACGGCCGAGGCGCTGCGCGACGCCCGCAGCTCCCGAAGCCGCGCGATTTGCTGCCGTTCCAGCTCCGGGTCAAGCCGGAAGCCAGCGGGAGGCGCCTGCTCTTCCTGCTTGAAGCGGTTCACGCCAACTACCACCGTTTCGCCCCGCTCGACGGATTGCTGGTACTTATAAGCGGCGCTCTGAATCTCGTTCTGGATGAAGTTGTTTTCGATGGCCGCCAGCGTGCCGCCCATGGCATCGATTCTCGCGATATATTCGCGTGCGCCGCGTTCGATGTCATCGGTGAGCTGTTCGATGTAGTAGCTGCCCCCGAACGGATCCGCGGTGTTGGTAACGCCGCTTTCGTGCGCGATAATCTGTTGCGTTCGCAGCGCCAGCCGCGCCGACTCCTCGGTGGGCAGCGATAGCGCCTCGTCCTTCGCATTGGTGTGCAGCGATTGCGCGCCGCCCAGCACCGCCGCCAGTGCCTGCATGGAAACACGCACGACGTTCACGTCGGGCTGCTGCGCGGTCAGCGTGGAACCGGCGGTCTGAACGTGAAACCGCATCATCATGGAGCGCGGGGTGCTGGCGCCAAAGCGCTCGCGCATGATGCTGGCGTACAACCGCCGGGCGGCGCGGAACTTCGCGACTTCCTCCAGGAAATTGTTGTGCGAGTTGAAGAAGAAAGAAATGCGCGGCGCGAACGAATCCACGTCCAGGCCCGCCCGGAGAGCCGCTTCGATATAAGCGATGGCGTTGGCCAGCGTAAAAGCCACCTCTTGTACTGCCGTGGAGCCCGCTTCCCGAATGTGATACCCGCTGATGGAAATGGTGTTCCACTCCGGCATTTCGCGCGAGGCCCAGTCGAACAGATCCGTGATGATGCGCATCGCCGGCCGCGGCGGATAGATGTAGGTGCCGCGCGCGATGTATTCCTTCAGAATGTCGTTCTGGACAGTGCCGGAGATTTTCCGCAGGTTCGCGCCCTGGCCGCGAGCTACCAGCGCGTAGAAGCTGAGCAGGATCGCAGCCGTTGAATTGATGGTCATGGACGTGGTGATGTCCGCCAGCCGAATGCCATCGAACAGGCGCTGCATGTCGGCCAGGGAGCAAATGGCCACTCCGACGCGGCCCACCTCGCCGGCTGCCAGCGCGTGATCCGAATCCATGCCCATCTGAGTGGGCAAATCGAACGCTACCGATAGACCGGTGATGCCTTGCGACAGCAGGTAGCGATAGCGGCGATTGCTCTCCTCGGCCGTGCCGAATCCCGCATACTGGCGCATAGTCCACGGTCGCCCGCGATACATCTCTGGATAGATCCCTCGGGTGTAGGGATACTGGCCTGGGAGATCACCCGAATTCGTCATGACTTCGAGATCTTGCGAGCGCGCCAGAACGAGGAGATGCCGAACCAGCCCATCAGAAGGACGAACGGGATAGTCAGTATAAGATGTGCGCTGCTACCCTGCTTGCCGAAGTTCCGGATGGCCGATGGTACCGGCACCAGTGCCAGGACGATGAAAAAGAAGCCGATCACCTGATTCCACAGGATATGCATCGGGCGGACGACGCCGGGGATCACATAGCCGAGGAATCGTTTGACCGTAGAAAACATGGTGTTATTACCAGTGTAGCGAAGGTCCCAGCTACTGCGAACACGCCCTCTGGCCGATATATTTTTAGGAGAGCGGAATCCTGAGTCTGGTGCACTTTCATATGTGGAAGAAACTTTGGTTGAAACGGTGGTTGCCTTCTCAACATCAAGAAGGTAGAGTGTTATGCTGAAAGTGGCCCGCCAAGAAAGGGGCAACGCGTGGAAGAAAAACTGAAAGAGTTGATGCAGGAACTTGGCAACGCGATCAACGAGTCCTTGTCAGATTCCGATCGCATCGCCGCCGCCATCGGAGAGATCAAGCGGGCAGGCTATGACGTCTTTCTGGTACTGGAAGCCACCATCGGATTCAACAAACGCGAGGAGTCCGGAGAATACGAATCGGAGGAATCGGAGCAGGATTCAGAAGCGCCCGCGCCGCCCAAGCGACGCTTTGAGTCCACCGGCAAAATCAAACTGACAACGCAGGACCACAAGTTCCTGAAGGCTCTCAAAATCGCCATCGAGGAAGACAAGACTTAGCCTCGGCCAGAGCTAGCCATTCAGCAATTCCTGGTAGACCTTCCAGGTTCCCTCCACTGCTTTCTCCCAAGTAAACTCCCTGCTGCGCGCGAGCCCTTTGCCAATCAGCTCTTGCCGAAGTGCTTGGTTTTCGATTAGCTCTCGCAAACCCTCTGCAATCGCAGCGGCATCGGTTGGGTCCACCAACCTGGCCGCGTCGCCGCTCACTTCGGGAAGCGCCGAGACATTCGACGTGAGAACCGGTACGCCTCGCGACATCGCATCGAGAACCGGCATCCCGAAACCCTCGTCGAGAGAAGGGAACGCAAAAATGGACGCGCGCCTGTAAAGGTCTTCGAGCATCGCGCCGGAGACGTATCCGAGCGCCTGGATATCCGCTCTCCGCGGGCTGGCCTCGATTCGATCCAGAGCTTCCTGGGCTCCGAATCCCAATGAACCCGCCAGCGCTAGCTTCCAGCCGGGCGCAGTCTGTTCGAACGCTTCCACCAGCCGGACGATATTCTTGCGGCGCTGCAGCGCTCCTACGAACAAGATCATGTGCTCCCGCGTCACCGGCGCGGCGCTCGCAGGTGCGCGCCGCGCGCCGTGCGGGATCACACGAATCCGGGCCGGCTCCACTTTGAGCAGATCCTGTACCTGGCCGGCAGTGAAGCTGGAGACGGCGATGATGAGATCGGAGCGCTCGGCCGCGATCCGGGCTTGTGTCGCGAATTTCCGGCGAAACTCCGGAGTCGAGTAGTCGCCGCTCATTACGAACAGATCGTGGAACGTCGAAACGGTGCGGCGGTGGCCGGCCGAATCGATGCGCTGGTTCAATCCGTGAAAGAGATCGGCCGCACGGGGCCAGTCGTTCCACAAGAGTCTGCGCCGGCAGTTCGCGGGAAGCGAGCCGGAGAACGACCGAAGAAAGCGATGCGGCCGATAGCAGAAAAGAAACTCTGCTTCGGAATGCGCCGTTGCGAGACCGTACAGTATCTCGCCGGAATACACGCTGACCCCCGACGGATTCCGGTCCAGCTGATAGGTTGCATCCAGAGAGATTTTCAATCTGCCAGCATAGCGGTTTTCTCGCCGAATTGTTCCTCGATGCTGTCGTCGAAATCGAGCTGCGCCACGGAGACTCGAACGGTCGCGGCGCCGCGCCCATACTCCTGGGCGGCCTCCTCGATTTCGAGCGCGGCACAACTGAGCAGGGTTTCCAGCGCGGCCGGAGTGAGGCCTGCGGTAACCAGGCCGAAGCTGCAGCGGTCCAGCCTGCCGATGAGAGCGGGCGAAGGGAATGCGTCTCGAAGCGTCTCGGCGGCCCGAATAAGAACCAGCTCGCGCGCTTCCCGATCGTCTTGCGTTTGTTCCGGCAGGTCTGCGATTTCGAGCGAGGCCGCCAGCAGTTTGGCGCTAGTGTGTTGTGCGAAGCGGGCAACGTGCCGCGCGATGGTAAAGAAGGCTTCTGGCTTGAGCGTGCCAGTGAGATCGTCGACCGGGGCCGAAGATAGCATGGCGTGGGTTCGGCGCTGGCGCTCCACCGCATACCGCAAGGAACGCGCCAGCGGAGCGCACTCCAGCTCGGATTTCAGCAGCACGTCCTGCGCGCCGTCGCGGATCAGCCGATTGGCGAGATTCTCATCGTCCTCGTCCGCCAGGACGACGATCGGCGACCCTTTGGCGCAGGCATTCGCTTCCAGGTACGAATCCAGCAGCACCGGGCTGTCGGGCAGGCTCAGGTTGAGCAGGATGACGTCGAACATGTCCTCGCGCAGGCAATCCAGCGCATCGGCGAGCTGTTCGACATGTACGATGCTGGAGGTGCGCCAGTTGCACAATTGACGGTTCTCTTCAATCTCGATCAGGGCCTCCGAGACAAGCTGTTCGTCTTCGAGATCGTCTTCCACCAGGAGGATCTTCAGCGTTTTTGAGTCCGTCACAAAGCATAGTGGCGGATGTGGACGTTTTGTATCAGACTTCTTTGAACGATTCTGTCGTCCGAACACTCCCCGACAGTCGTGGCTCTGCAACGCATCGAATCGTAACCGAGCGGCGCGCGTGAGCGAGCGGTTTACACCGCCAACTGGTATTCCTTCAGCTTGCGGTACAGCGTCGTGCGGCCGATGCCCAGCAGGTTGGCGGCGATGGCGCGGTCTCCCTTGGTGTACTGGAGCGCATCCAGGATGGCTTGCCGCTCCACCTGGGTGAGCGGGACGATGGGCGGGCGGCTGAGATCGGCAGCGATTCGGTGCTCGTGAGCGGCGGCTTCCCCAGGGGGCTTGGCCATGGGATGAGAGCCGACGGCCACTGACATATACTGCGTCTTCCGCGACAGCAAGTGGTTCTGCAGCATCGACGGCAGCTCCGCCACATGCAGCAGCGGTCCGGAATTGATCGCCACCATGTGCTGGATGCAGTTCTCGAGTTCCCGAACGTTGCCCGGCCAATCGTACGAAATCATGGCCTCCAGCACCTCTTGCGTGAGGGTGTGATTCTTGGCGTGGCGCCCCAGGAAATGCGCGATCAGCGCGGGGATGTCTTCTTTCCGGTCGCGCAGGGGTGCGATCCGCAGGTTCACTACATTCAGCCTGTAGAACAGGTCGCGGCGGAAGGTTCCCTTTTCCACTTCCTTCGCAAGGTCACGATTGGTCGCCGCGATGACGCGGAAATCCGACTTGCGCTGCATCAGCGAGCCGACCGGCCGGAATTCCTTCTCCTGCAACACCCGGAGCAGTTTGGCCTGCAAGTCGAGCGGCAGCTCACCGATCTCGTCGAAGAACGCGGTGCCTCCATCGGCCATTTCGATCAGGCCGGTCTTCGAACCTACGGCGCCGGTGAAGGCGCCCTTCACGTGTCCGAAGAGCTCGCTTTCCATGAGGGGGCCGACCATCGAGGAGCAGTCGATGGTGACGAAAGCGCCCACCGGGTTCACATTGTGTATGGAGCGGGCCACCACCTCTTTGCCGGTGCCGGTCTCGCCCAGCAGCAGGACAGGCCAACGGCAGCGTCCGAGTTTTTCTACCAGCCGCAAGACATTGCGGATTCGCGGCGACTGGCCGACGAGAACATGCGACGTCGTATCTACAGCAGCTTGGGCGAGCATTCCAGGTCCTTGTGTGGGAGAGTCTTCTCTAAAGCAATGTAGTGTCTTGTACCAAGATAAACTCTACTGGAGACTTTAGGATCTCAGCAACACCCCAAGGTGTTGGATTCGCAGATCATTTGGGGTATAGGCACCACCTCATTTGAGGGGAGGCCCGTAGTACTACCTGTGGGAGACCCCATGACCCCCTGAGGCGAAGGCCCTAATCCGGCTCCCCGCTACGGCCGCGGTTGGGGTGGGTGCGTATCACTTGGGCTGCCAGCGGGCGTCCCAATGGAAGCCGGCCGCTCATCCAGACGAACCACAAACGCGGGGCCGACTTCCTGTCGCACGCGCTGTGCGAGAGCAGTCGCGTCATCCTCGGTGCGCTCTCTTCCCACCAGGACCCGCCACAGCGAGGGGCTGCCCCGGCGCAAGACGAGCCGCGCCGATCCATACTCCCGCTCCAGGGACGACCGCAAGTTCTCCGCGCGATCCTTGTCCCGAAACGCGCCGGCCTGGACCGCGTACCAGTTCTCCGCCGCCGCGATCTCCGGCGCAGAGAGGATATCCAGACGAACCTGTGCGACCCCGGGTCCGATCAGCTCGATGGCTTGCGCCGCGGCATGCGACACGTCGACGATGCGCCCGTCGACGAACGGACCGCGGTCGATGATGCGGACGTCCACCGACTTGTCGTTGGCGAGATTGGTGACGCGCACCCAGGTGCCGAAGGGGAGCGTGCGATGCGCGGCGGTCATCTTCTCCATGTCGTAGATCTCGCCGTTGGCCGCGGCGCGCCCGTGATAAGGATGGCCGTACCAGCTCGCGAGACCAATCTCGCCGGAGCGCGCTGGAGGCGGTGGAGCGGGACGCCGCGCCGTCGCGTGGTGCTTCTTCGCGCAGCCGGAGAACGCCACACACGCGAGCGCGAGCGCACCAACAGCGGCCGTGGCGAAGCGGACCATTTGATCCGATCGTAGCGCGCGCGGCGGCTTCAAGCAAGAACAAAACCGTCTCTCTTTGGTTTTTTGAGCCCCGGAACAAATCGTGGGGGAAATGCTTTTGGGGGTCCAAGGCCGGTCCGCGGGGCGGGTGGCCCGGGACCGATGTGCATTTTTTTCTTGACTTTCTGCCCAAACCACCTTATATATGAATCACACTGCGGTCTCACGATCGCAAATCTGATGTTAGGGAGAATCAATCGATGAAGAACGCTACGAAGAAAGCTGCTAAGGGAAAGAAGAAGGCAGCCCCCAAGAAAAAGAAGTAACGCAAGCGCCCCGTAGAGGGCTTGCAGAGAATTAGGGTTCATGCAAAACGGCCCCGAGCGATCGGGGCCATTTTTATTGCCTGCGGCCATGCGATAAGATTCGAACATGCATCGGCGCGCACTGCTCCAAACCATGGCCGGGCTCGGCGCGGCTGCCGCGGCTGCTCCCGAAGATCAGCCTGTGGTCCCCATCCGCCTCGGCTTCGATACCTATTCCATTCGCGCCTTCAAGTGGAAGGCGATCCAGCTTCTCGATTACGCCGCGGGGTTGAAACTCGACACCATCCAGATCTCGAGCCTGGACGATTACGAGAGCCTGGAGCCGGCTTACCTGGCCAGCGTGAAGGACCACGCGGCAAGGGTGGGAGTCGCGATCGACGGAGGCATGGGCTGCATTTGCCCGCTATCCACAAGTTGGAGCGCCAAGTACGGCGATCCAAAGGAGAATATCCTCCGGGGGCTGCGGGTCGCGAAGGCCGTGGGGGCCAGTTCCATGCGCTGCTACCAGGGCACTCGCGCTGACCGGCACGGCAAGCAACCGATCGAAGCTCTGATGGAAACGACCATCCAGCTCTTTCGGTCCATGCGCTCGGAGGCGATGGATCTGGGAGTCCGGATCGCGCTCGAGAATCACGCCGGCGATATGCAGGCCCAGGAGGTGCGCAGCATCATCGAGGAGAGCGGCAAGGACTTCGCGGGGTCGTGCCTGGATACGGGGAATCCGATGTGGGTGGTGGAAGATCCCATGCTGACGCTCGAAGTGCTGGGGCCATATGTGATCACGACGCACGTCCGGGATTCGGCGGTGTACGAGCACCAGCGGGGAGCCGCGGCGCAATGGGTGGCGCTGGGCGATGGCACCATCGACTTCCACAAGTTCGTGGGGCGCTACCGGGAAGTGTGCCCGAAGGCGAACATGCAGCTCGAGATCATCACCGGCCGTCCGCCGGACATCCTCTCGTATCTGGAGCCGGATTTCTGGAAGGCGTTTCCGAAAGCCAAGGCGTCCGAGTTCGCCCGCTTCCTGGCGCTGGCGAAGAAAGGCCATCCCTTCGCCGGCTTCATGGTTGTGGAAGACGGCGCGAAGGAGCCGCTGCCGGAGTTCAGGGCCGCGCTGCGGGAGCAGCAGCGCGTGGACCTGGAGCGAAGTCTGGAGTACGCGAAAAAGTCGCTGGGGGTGGGCGTGCGGTGGCGGAGTTAGCCTAGCTTGCTTACTGCCGCGCGGAGTTCTTCCAGCGTCATCTTGCCGGGATGGTACAGGCGTACGATGCCTTGGCGGTCGATTAGGACCAATGTCGGGGATGTGCTGGCGCCGTAATTTTTGAAGTTCTCTTCGCTCACTGGAACCGGAGCGTTCAACAGGTCGGCGTAGAACTTGCGGCGGACCTCGTCGATGTACTTCAGCTCTTCGGCTGGGCTCGCCTCTTCGCCGCGGGCTGCGTAGCCGTAGTGCTGCGTCGGGGCTACGATCACCAAGCCTCGGCTGGCGTACTCCTTCCGGATCTGGGCGAGGATCGGACCTTCTTGCTTGCAATCGGGGCACCAATGCGCCCAGAAGAACAGCACCACCGGCTTACCCTTGAGCGAAGATAGAGGCGCCGGCTTCGATCCCAGAAACTCGCGCTCGTCTAGAACCGGAGCGGCCTTGCCCTCCAGGCTCAGCAGATGGATATTCTTCTGAATCCGTGTACGAATGGACGTGCTCGCATAGCGCGCCAGTTCCTCGCGGAGCATGGCCACGGCGGCGCTGCGCTCGCCCCGCTCTTTCGACACCAGCGCCTGAACTTCGATGGCGGCGCCGAGCGCGATCGGAAGGTGAGCCTCGGCGTCGAGCGGCCGTTTCTTCAGTTCTTCGAGTGACAGCCGCTCGGTTTCCTTGGCGTACGCGTCGGCTTTGTCGAACTGTTTGGCGGCCAGCGCGCCGCGTCCCAGCCAGGACAGCGCTTCGAGCATCTCGGGCGTCACGCCGTGCGCGGCGCGATACTCGCGGATCTCGGAATCGCCGAGCGAGAAATTATTCTGCGCGATCGCGGCGCGAACGTCGGTGATGACGCTCGCCCAAGCCGAGGCCGCGAGCAGCCCGATTGAAATCAGTTTCGAGAGCATCTACATCGAGGATAACAGGCGTCCGCCGTCCACGACGATGGTCTGCCCGGTCAGATACGAAGCCTCGTCGCTGGCGAGCAACAGCGCCACGTCGGCGATCTCCCGCGGCTGGCCGAGGTGCCGGATGGGCTGGTGCGACATCAACTCTGCTCGCCGGGTCTCGTCCTTCCAGTAGTATTCGCTCAACAACGTTTGGATCAGGCCGGGCGCGATCGCGTTCACGCGGACGCCCTTGGGCCCGAGTTCCACGGCGTAGGATTGGGTCATCATGATCAAGGCCGCCTTAGTCATGCTGTACAGCAATCCGTGAAACTGCGGGCGCATTCCGGCGATGGAGGCGATGTTGATAATGGAGCCTGAGCCGCGCTGGCACATCCCCGGCGCAACCAGCCGCGTCAGCCGGTAGGCGCTCTTGAGATTCACTTCCACCATCTTGTCGAACTGGCCGTCATCCATTTCAATGGCGGGGCCCTGGGCGATGTTGGTGGCGGCGTTGTTCACCAGAATGTCGATCTTGCCGAATTCGCGCGTGGCGGTGTCCACCAGCTTCTGCAGTTCATCGAGTTTGCCCACATGGCAAGCCAGCGGAAGAATGCGGCCGGACGATCCCTTCAGTTCCGCGGCAACTTCATCGAGCGTATTCTGCTTACGCCCGCAGATGACGACGGCGGCCCCTTCCCGCGCGAACACCTCCGCCGTGGACTTCCCGATTCCGCGGCTTGCGCCGGTGACGATTGCGACTTTGTTTTTTAGTTGGCTCATAAGTTGAGTTGTTCCGCCAGACGGACGACCTCGGCCGGTTCCAAACTGGAGGAGATCTTGTAGTTTACCCTTCCGCCGGTGGCTTTACCAAGCCGCTCGACAAACTCGGGCGGCTCGTGGCCGCTGGATTGGATGCTCAAGGTAGCGTTGAACGAGCGTGCGACCTCGGCGAGTTCCTCGAGGTTGGTTTGTCCGAGATTCGGTGCGACGAATTGCGGCGTCTTACCGCGCGATTTCAACTGGTCCAGGCAGGCGAATAGTTCCTTTGGCGTGGTAAGCGATGGCGCATCCGCCAACGACACTTCGAGATCGAAGCGCGCGCGTGGGCCGCCCTTGGCTAGCTGGATCGCGTCGTACACCTCGTCGACAACTTTCGCAGCAACGCTGTACTTCGTGAATACCGGATCGATGGCTTGGCCGGCCTGGACAGCAGTCGCTGCTGTATATCCTTCGCGCCAGCCGGTCACGGTGGCCGCCCACAGCGCGGCGGCGGGGTCCGCGGAGAAAACGGATGCGACGTTGACGTTCCGCGATTTGAGAATCGCGCGGAAGGTTTGGAAGGCAGCCGCGCCGCCATCGGTAACTTCGAGCGCGGCGAGCGTTCCCTGCGGCCTCGGCGCGAAATCGCGATCCACGCGCTCGACGAAGGTTCGGACGTTCTCGCGATCCTCTGGAGTAAAAGAAATGGCGTTGATCACAATCTCGCGGCCCGAGTTCGTTCGCATGCGGCCGATGAGAAGCGACTTCGGAAACAGGCCGCTGGAGGGTGACGATGCAAGGGCGACGCGCAGCAGCATGGTCCGGCCCGGATCCGCCGCCGGGCCCACCGCAATGTAAAACACGGACGGATGAATCGGATCTTGCTGCAGCGATCCGGGGAAGACGGTGAAGCTCGAGCGAGGCAGGGCATCGAGCCGGGATGCCAGCCGGCTGCGAGTGTCGCCGGTGAGCGCGCGGCCTTCCACCTGATCCAGCAGAACGTCGGCCAGCGACGCGGCTTCACTCGCCTTCAAGGGCAGTTCGAGTGGAATGGGCTGCATCACAGCTCCAACTGTTTCAAATAATCGCGAAACGGTCCGCCCAGATCGTAGCGGCGCAGAGCGAATTCAACGGTGGCCTTGAGGAACCCAAGCTTATCGCCCGCGTCGTAGCGCGTGCCCTCGAAGCGGTATCCATAGATGGGACGGTTCTTCAGCAAATGTTTCAAGGCGTCGGTGAGCTGCAGTTCGCCGCCGCTGCCGGGTTCGATGGCTTCGATGGACGCGAACACTTCCGGGGTCAGCACGTAACGCCCAATGATGGCCAAGTTGGATGGAGCATCCGACGGCTTGGGTTTTTCCACCATGTTGCGGATGCGGAAAAGGCGATCCTTGCCCGCGTTGTGCGATATAGGCTCAGCGTCAACTACCCCATAGGCGGAGATCGCATCGTTGGGAACCTCCATCAGCGCGACCACGGATGCGCCATAGAATTCGTAGACGTCGAGCAACTGGCGGACGACGGGGATTTCAGAATCGATCACGTCGTCGGACAGCACCACCGCGAAAGGCTCGTTGCCCACCAGTTCCTTCGCGCGCAAGACGGCGTGGCCGAGCCCCAGCGCCTCCTTCTGCCGCACATAGGCCACGTTGATCATGTCGGAAACGTTGCGAACTATTGCGAGCAGATCCTTTTTGTTCTTGGCCTCGAGAGTCTGCTCCAGCTCGAAACTGACGTCGAAGTGATCCTCAATCGCGGACTTGCCCCGGCCGGTAACGATGATGATGTTCTGGATGCCGGAGTGAAGCGCCTCCTCGACGCCATATTGGATGAGAGGCTTGTCGACCAGCGGCAGCATCTCCTTGGGTTGCGCCTTGGTGGCCGGCAGAAAGCGCGTGCCCAGCCCGGCTGCGGGGAAGACCGCCTTGCGAACTTTGAGAATCATCAGAACTATTGTCCACTAAATTTGGTTTCTCGTTTCTCGTTTCTGGTTTCTCGTTTCGGCGATGTGAGGAGGGCTTGTTGCGGCGGTTCCAGGCGGAGGCCCGTGTCGTATTGTGAGCATCGAGTGGTGTTCACGCGCTATCTTATTGACTCTTAGATGGTTACGCTTCGCGAAGGGCGTTTCATGACGGTAAAACGGAGGGTTACCGTCATGCAGCGTGGTGCGTTTCTCGATCGCATGTGGTGTCGCGTGGTATGTTGATGAATCCATAGTTACTTATTCGTTCAAAAGTGCCTCGGGTGGCGATAGGATGATGGGTTACCGCCACCCGGTTCCATGACGAGCGTTTTCGCGTGCGCCGCGTCGACCACGCCCGCAGTGATCCGCTCTAGGATGATCGTAACCTACCGGGGCGCGTTCCGAGAGGTGAGTCGGCTGTAAGTGGCTGAGAGTGCTCGGAGATATATTTCTCCTGCGCGCGTGATCGCACCAAGGCACGCCTAGCGCGCCCACCGAGATGGGATGAAATTGGTGCCGCTCGTTGGTTCAAGAGGCGCCTACGCCCGTTGTATTTTCGTAGGACCAGCGGAGGGCGTTTCACGTCACTGTGAATCGGACGCAAGTCTCCGAGTTGCCGTAAGACCACCGGAACTATCGGCACGAGCGTCGTTGGACCATCCCGGCGGCACAAGATAGCTACCGAAATGTGAATTGACGGGTCGGGAAGCCTGCGGCCCGGCAGGCCCACTAATGGCCGTGTGACACTTGAAAGCAGAATGGGCTTGGAAAGACTGTGTGCCGCGTTGTTGGCGAAGATTCACGAACAGATTGAGAGGACCGTACACCTCATCAACGTCGTTCCCGCAGATCGATTGAACTGGACGCCTCCGATTCCAGGTGCTTGGCCAGTTGAAGTGGTCCTCGGCCATCTCCTGGAGTGTTTTGCCGGATTCTGTGCTGTGCTATCCGCAGTCGAGCCGAAGCGACTGGCACACTTTGCGGAATTACGAGCTCTGCCCATGAATCACGCGTGTTCGCCTGCCGATGCACTCAGCCGAATTGCCCTTTATCGGACGCACATCGATGAGGGCTTTGCATTGCTGGTGGATTCCAATCTCAGCAAAGCGGTTTCCACGGTCTTTGTGAAAGATGGCGAGCCGCTTCTGACGCTTTTGTTGGGCAACCTGGAGCATGTGGTCAACCACAAGCACCAGTTGTTCACGTATCTAAAGGAGATGGGTGTCGATGTAGACACGCGCGATCTTTACCGGTTCCGCGGAGAAGGATAGCATGGAAATTCACGCACCTCGACGACCATCTGGCCTTTGGCGACAACTGGCCAATTATTTTCGAAATCAGCGTCCAGGCTTGAAACCGGTTCGTTGGGGTTCCGGGCGGATCGTCGGCGATCCGGAAGCGATCCACTTTGACGGTTTGTCGCCGACACGTGGACGTGCCTGCGGGTCGGTGGCTGGGTCGCTTCCGATAATGTAACAGGCTTTCCCCGACACTGCAAAAGGGATTGGAGTCCCTGAAGATGGCCTTAAAGGGAATTCGTTGTTACGGAGGGGCATCGATCCAGTCACGGCGCTCCGGCACGAGTTACGCAGGATTGGCAATGTGACTGCCGCTTCGAAGGCCTCAATCTTCCCTTAACACCTGCATCGGCTCCAGTCGCGCCGCGCGAATCGCGGGCAGCAGCGACGCGAGCACCGAAACTGCAAGAACCATCACGACCACGGCGCCGAGCGTCGCCGGATCGGTCGCCGAAACTCCGTACAGCATCCCGGATAGCACACGCGTGAACGCCACGGCGATCACAAGCCCTGCCAGACATCCCAAGCCCGAAACCAGTAATCCTTGAAATAGAAACTTGTTGACGATCTGTGTCCGCAATGCTCCCAGTGCCAGCCGGAGCCCCACTTCGCGCTTTCGTACGCTGACGGTATAGCTGATGGTTCCATACAAGCCAACACAAGCAAGCAACATCGCGGCGGACGCAAAGAACGTCAACAGGATCATGCGCAAACGGTTTTCGGCATACCCGTCGGAGATTTGATCCATCAGCGGCGTCACATCATACACAGACCGGATCGGTTCGAGGTCGTGCATCGTCCGGCGAATTGTCTCTGCCATAGAGCGAGGGTCGCCGTGCGTGCGCGCCAGGAAATGAGTTCCAGGCTGACCGGGGCTGCTACACCAATAAACCGTCGGAACCGGTTCTCGATCCAGCCCCGTTTCTCGCGCATTGCCGACGATGCCCCGCACTACGCTGGCTGGAATGTAGATGTTCCCCGGTTGCGAAAGCCGTCGTCCGATTGGCGAGGAGCCGGCGAAATACGCGTTAGCGAATGCACGATTCACCATCATGGTGTTGACATTGGACTCGTCACGGCACATTTCTCCAGCCAGCAGAGGGATTTGCAAGGTAGCGAAATACGAGGGCGACACCCCGCGGCCTTGGGCCAAAATCTTCGGCTCGGTCTCGGCACGGCCTTCATCCAACTTCAGTTCCACCTGATATTCAGTCGGGACTCCTGGAAGACTGAAAGTGCTCGCGGTCGCTTCGATGCCGGGTACGGCGCTCAACCCGTCCAGGACCCTTTCCACGCGGCGCTTGGATGCCTTGAAATCCCCCGTCTCGCCCCAGGAACTGCTGACATGAAATGTCAGGATGCGCTCAGGCTCAAATCCCGGTGACACGCGGCCCAGTTGCTGAAAACTCCGGACGAGCAGACCTGCACCCGCGAGCAGCGTCACAGCCAGAGCCACTTGTACACCCACCAAGGCGAACTGCACTCCATTACCCCCGGACACGCTGGTGCGGTTTCCGCGGGCTGAATCCGCCAGATTGCTCCGTGTGCCACGGATCGCCGGGAAAATGCCGCACAACAGCGTTACCGCAATCGCGCATGCCAGCGAATAAATCACGATCCTCCAATCCAGCGTGATCTCCTCTATGCGAGGCAGGTTCTTGGCAAGCGAACGGAAGACTTCGAAAGCGGCCGCGGCCAGCAGCAACCCCAAGCCCGCGCCGGAAAGCGCCAGTATCAAGACTTCGGCCAGCAAATGCGCCACTACCGAACCTCGTGACGCGCCCAGTGAAAAACGAATCGAGATTTCCTGCTGCCGCGCCGCGGCCCGCGAAAGCAGGAGCGCCGCGACATTGGTGCATGCGATCAGCAGCAGCAATGAAACGGACCCGAACAAAATCCAGAGAGACTTTCTCGCGCCGCCGATCGTGGCTTCTTTGAGAGGTTCGATGGTGGCCGAGATTTCGGCGTCTGGTTTCGGAAATTCCCGGCCGAGGGCGGTCTGAACTGCGGTGAGATTCGCCCGCGCCTGCGCTAGCGTTACGCCTGACTTCAATCGTCCAATACCGGTGTACCAAGTCAGCTCACGCCTGCGCGCGAAGGGTGCGTCGTCCTGACCTACCGACCACAGATCGACGCCACGCAGCGGAAACTGGAACCCGGCGGGCATGACTCCGATGATCGGCACTGACGAACCGCCGAAGCGAAGTTTCTTGCCGACGACGTTCGGGTCTGCTCTGAAGCGCCGTCGCCACAGCCGATCGCTGATGAGGACCCCCGGCGGTCCGCCGAAGTGTTCTTCCGCAGCGGCGAAATCGCGACCAAGCGCCGGTGCGATCCCGCAAACTTTGAGAAAACGCGAAGCAACCAGCGCGCGCGTGAGCCGCTCCGGAAGTTCGCCCGAGATTTCGGATTCGTGTTGGACGAAGTAACCGGTCATGGCCTGGAAAGTAGTGTTCATGCGATTCCAGTCCGCCAGGCGCACCGGGGCGACATACGGCTGCCGCATCTTGGGATTGGATTGGGCCACGGTGACCAGTTCATCCGCGTTGGGGAACGGCAGCGGCCGGAGCACCACCGCGTAAATGGCGGAAAACACCGCGCTATTGGCGCCGATGCCGAGCGCCAACGTCGCAACCACAGTGGCTGTAAATCCGGGCGCTCTTGCCAACGCGCGGGCTGCATGACGCAGATTCCGAAGTGTGGTGTCTAACCGTTGTTGAATGTCCATGTCCCGAGTCCTTTCAATCTGAAGTGTATAATTGCCGAGTTGGAGGTGCGCCGTGCGCAACGCGTCATCACGGCTCATCCCACCGGCTTGCAGCTCTTCGATTCGTTCCAACAAGTGGAAGCAAAGCTCCCGGTCCAGCTCCCGTTGCAAGCGGCCGGGCCGCATAACGTTCCAGAGCCGCTGGAGCCAAGCCATCCCTTGGCCGATCATTTGGCCCTCGCATGTGCAGCGCCGCGCATCACGCGGCCGACTCCGTCGGTCAGCCGGCTCCAGCTTTCCTGTTCCTGGGCCAGTTGCTTGCGCCCCTTCGCCGTCAGCGAATAGAACCGTGCCTCGCGATTCTTTTCCGTCGTTCCCCACGCGGCGCGGACCCAGCCTTCCTGTTCCATGCGGTGGAGTGCGGGATAGAGCGAACCTTCTTCGACGCGCAACATCTGGTCGGAAATGCTTTGGATGTGCGCGGTGATGGCGTAGCCATGCATTCTCCCTCCGGATACAAGCGTCTTCAAGACCAGGAGGACCAGCGTGCCCTGCAGGATATCGTTTTTGCGTGTTCCCATGCCCTTACCAAGCTAGTATACCTATGTAGCTATGTAAGCATACCGGTTGGACGTCGACAATTGCCAACGGTTAGGTGACCAAGGCCGGAGTAATCGGAAAGGTAGCATCGGCCGAAGCAGGGCGAGAGCAGGTTCCCGGGAATAGCTAGCGATATTGACCGTTAACAGGTGCCCGTCCGAGGGACCGCAAGAAGCTTCATGAAAGCCCAGCGACGTGCCGTATGGGGGCGAGGCGAAGTGAGTGTGCTCTATGGCAATGGCAAGATTACTTCTGGTGCGTCGTTATGCAAGACGAATCCGCCAAGGCCACCAAACCGAAGGCGCCGTTCGGACGTAAAATCGTCCAAGGAGATGGAGTGCTCCAGGATCTTCGTTGCGCCCCGCGCCAGTTGCTACGGCATTCTCGGAGTTTCACTGGTCGCGACGCTCTCGCTCTCGGTCGGGGGCTTGGACTAAAATGAAAACCCTTCTCTCACTTCTGACGCTGTCCGCCCTGGCCCAGCCCATCCGATACAGCAACACCGACCCCGCTTGGTCGCCCGACGGAGCAAGAATCGTTTTTATGTCCGATCGCGACGGCGACATCGAAATCTACGTCATGAACTCCGACGGCTCGAATCAGAAGCGGCTCACCAGCAGCCCGGGCCGTGACGCACACCCCTCGTGGTCCCCAGACGGTTCCAAGATCCTGTTTCAATCACCGCGATCCGACCAGCAGCCGCAGATCTATATCATGAATGCGGATGGCTCTGCCCAGACCCGTCTGACTCATCAGAGCGGCTTTGCCGGCGTGCCCCTGGCTTCACCCAACGGCCGGAAAATCCTCTTTCAGTTGAACGAAGCCGCGGATCTGGACAAGCCCCACTGGCAGATCTACGTGATGGATCGCGACGGCTCGCACCAGCGCAATCTCTCGAACAACTCCGCCAATGACCAGGTCCCCCGCTGGTCAGCCGACGGTTCGAAGATCATGTTCTTCTCCGACATCTCCGGCCACGATCAAATCTATGTGATGAACAGTGACGGCACACACCGTGTTCGGATGACTCACAACCCGTTCCATGAACACACCGCGACGTGGTCGCACGACGGCAAGAAGATCGCCTTCGTCTCCGACCGGGACGGAGGATGGGAAATCTACGTTATGAATGCCGATGCCTCAAACCCGATCCGCTTGACCCACAATTCTGCCGGTCTCGGTCTCCCGATGTGGTCTCCCGACGATTCCAGGATTCTGTACACCGGCCCCGCGGGAGACCATCGCGACATCTACGTAATGAACGCCGACGGCTCCAATCAGCAGAAACTAATCCATCCGTAAGCTTTCAACTATGGGCGTTTGGCGGCCAAGTGGATTGCAGATTAAGCGAGGTGAAGCTGGCCGGCGTGAAAATCAATCGTCAAAAGTTGGCCACGGAAAAAGTCCAACCCCAATAGCCCATCGACTCCGGCGCTCGGCGGCAGCGTGTGAGCTAGAACTGGAAAATCCGCACGCTCCCGCCCGAGAACGGTCAGTCTTGCCAATTCGAGCTGGGGCGCAAACTCAACGCCGCTCCCGGTCGTAACCTGGACTCGGTAACCGGAGAGAGCGGGGTTGTAACCAATAGCGACTAGCATTGCGATATTTACCAATGTGGTGGTTGCTCCGTGTCGAGGGCCATCTGCAAGACCGCGCTACCGGTTGGCCCAAAGAGCTCCGCCCGGACCACAATTAGGCTCGTCGCGGATCAAACGGAAAGGTCACAATACAATCGCTGTATCACGAGGCATCTTTCCCGTGTAGACGACAGCGAACCGCTTGGGACGAATCTCGATGGCGCGGCGGTAAACCTCCTCGCGGTCTTTGCCGTGCCGGCGCACTGTTCCGCTGCGAACTTCCAAGGCCTCGTCGGTCGATGGGTCCTCGATCAGTACCCACTCGGAGTCGAATCTCGCCTCAATCTCCGCGATTGTCAGGAGTTCGTCCATCGTCAGTTGTCCTAGAAGGATTATAGAACGCGCGCCTTCGTGCGCGGGGATAAGCATCGTCGCATGGTGGCCGCGATTTCCAGAGCTATTTGCTGCCCACATAGGCGCGGGCCCATTCCAACTCCGGCCGTGACGTCTCGGGGTTGTTGGCGATCTCTCGAAGCTGGATGGCGTAGGCGCGGGCTTTCAACTTATCACCGGCCTTGCCGGCGGACTTGGCGGCGCCGGCCGTGGCGTTGAAGCGACGCGGCGCGGTCTTTAGAACCGCCTCGTACTCCCTCAGGGCCTCAGCTGGCCTTCCATTCTCCAGCAGCAGATCGGCCAGCATCTCGCGCACGGGAAGCAACGCCCCGGGCGTCACGGGGTGCTTGTCGACGGCATCCTCATGATCGGCAGCCGTACGCAGCAGCCGGAGACCCTCGTCCTTTTTTTCTTCGGCGCATGCGATCAGCGCCGTGGCCGCTTCCCACTGCGCGCCGATGGAGCCGCTCCAATCGTAGTCGCGAGTTGCCGGCATGGCGCTGCGGATGGCGGCGATTTCGGCGGCCGAACGGCGCGCGGCCGCCACATCGCCGGCACGCGCGGCCCCAATCGCTCTGGCGTAATGCACCAGCGCTTCGACGTTCCGAAACCGATTCCAAGGGAACCATGCCGGCTGGAGCTCCAACGCGGCAGCGGCTCTCCAATCGTGCCGCTCCAGAGCCAAGCGCGCTGGTGAAGCGGCAAAGGCGTAGGCGGCGGCGAACTGGTTTTCGTCGAGCCTGGTCATGTCCCGGATTTCCGCCAGCACCTTTCGAGCGCTGGTATCCTTCGCCTGCTGGAGATACGCATAGACCAGGTAATCCATGGCGTGGAGCTGGTCGAACGATCCCCCGCCGCCGTGCAGCCGTTGCGACTGGGCAATGGCCGACTTCGCCGAGACGATGTTCGAGGCTACGGAATCGTCCCACAGCCCCAGGCGCGTGAAGATATGCGACGGCATGTGCAATGCATGCGGCGAATCGGGCGCAATGCTGGCGTACGCGCGCGCCGCCTGGAGGCCCAGCTCGGCCAGCGGCGGGTAATCGACACTGTGAATGATGTAGTGCGCCACGCCAGGATGGTTGCGATGGCGTACCAGCAGTTGGTTGAGAATCTCGCTACCCTTCTTCTGCCACGTGTACGACTTGTCGGTCGGGTCGAGGTAGCCGATGGCCACCAACTGCAGGGCGTGGAAAATGGCGGCCTCGTCGTCGCTGGGGTTGCGATCGCAGACGGCGGCCAGAGCCTGTTCGTAATTCTTGGCCCGGGTGGCGTGATCGACTGTCTGCCAGTCCTTGTAGAACACCGCGAGGGCATGGATGTAGTCGCGCTCGCGGGCGGTTTTCGCGTCCATGGCCAAAGCCCGATCGAGAGCCGCCGCGCCGGCCTTCAGTTCATCGGGCGACGGTGGGGCCCATATCGGGTGATACCAGGTCCGCGCCACGCCCCAGTAGGCCAGGGCGCAGGCCGGGTCCGCCTTCGCGGCATTGTTGAAGGCGAGGCGCGCTTCCTCGTAGCCGAATGAATGGAGCAGAGCTGCGCCGCGGGAGATGAATTCTTGCGCCGGGGCGTTGCAGGAGGTTGGAAAGTCCACCGTGCCGAGGCCGGCGACGGCGTGTTGGTGTTGCGAGTGGTCTTCCTGTGCGGGCGCGAGTAGGGCGCAGAGAATGAATAGCCAGAGTCGCGTATATCCTCCAAAGAAATGAGTGTGCCTGCGGGCATTTTAACCCAAACCCTTATGTTGGGACGGATGGGGTAAGAGCCGGCTGAAAGCCGGCTTGCAGGCCGGAAGGCCTGCCCCACAAAAAACCGGCTAGAGATCGCTAAAGAGTTCGGCGGGGGTCAGTTGAAAGGAATAATCGGGGAGGGTGAGGGAGGAGACGGTTTGCAGGCCTAGTTCGGTGTAGACCGAGAGTCTTTTCGTCAGGGGATCTACGACCCAGATGTGCGGGACTCCCCACTGACGATATTCTTCGAGCTTTTGCATTAGGTCAGAGTGACGGTCGTCTAGAGAGAGGATTTCTATAGCGACGAGCGGAGGTGTGTCAGGCACCCGCTGCGCAGGTCGATCTGCGTATACCGAGACATCCGGGATCCTGTACACGTCCGGCGCGACCTTCAGGCGCAATTCAGGGAGAGGGTACAGAGGACGTGTCTGGGTCAAACTCCCGAACCGGAGCAACACTCGATACTGGGTTGTTGAATGAATTAAGTCTGGCATGCTGCGCTCGACAATGTCGCCGTGGACGAGTTCGGCGTCATGCTCGAACGTCATGCGCAGATAATCTTCTGCCCGGATCTGGGTCTTCGTGGCCACCTGAAGGAAGGATAACATGACCGCCAGCCTCGGATTTCCGCCATCTAGCAGTCAAATCAAGCAGTTCGACGCGATCCAGGCACCCGGTGAGGCAGTCACGCTATAATGAGATTTACCACCCGCCGCCGCGTTCGGCGGCACTGTTGTTGGAGAGGTGAATGGCCTACGTAATTGCAGAACCCTGTATCGGCACGAAGGACACGGCATGCATCGATGCCTGCCCGGTGGATTGCATCCACCCCAAGAAGGACGCGCCTAACTTCGGCGAGCACGACATGATTTACATCGATCCGGTGGAATGTATCGACTGTGGAGCATGCGTGCCGGTGTGCCCGGTGTCGGCGATCTTCGCACTGGACGATCTGCCGGAGAAGTGGTCCAGCTTCGCGCAGAAGAACGCCGAGTACTTCGGAAGGTAGCAGCGCCGAGGGACGGTTCACGAGCCGGCTGAAAGCCGGCTGCAGGCCAGAAGGCCTGCCCCACAAGAGAGACTAGGGGCGGTAGACGGCTGAGCTTGTGTCGGTTTCCCAGACGCAGACTTCGGCGATTCGCACTGGCACTTCGCCCTTCAATCCGGTGCTAACGCGGTCGTAAAAATATTTCGCGATATTCTCGGCCGACGGGTTCAGCTCGTCGAACGGCGGCAGGTCGTTGATGAAGCGGTGGTCCAGGTATTCGATGGCGTCACCCATCACTCGTTTCACTTCCAGGAAATCCACCAGCAGACCCGTGGGATCGAGCTGTTCGCCGGCGATGGTCACACGTACGCGGTAGTTGTGGCCGTGCACGTTTTCGCACTTGCCTTTGTAATTGCGCAGGGCGTGACCGGCCGCGAATGTCTGTTCAACGGAAACTTCAAACATCGAAAAATCTCTCCACGTCGCAAAGCTGGGTAGTGAACCGGTAGTCCGGCAAACTGTCGAAAAAGACCTGGCCGTAGCGCTGCTTCGTAATTCGATTATCCAGCAAGACCAGGACGCCGCGGTCGGTTTTGCTACGGATCAACCGCCCGAAGCCTTGTTTCAAAGCCAGCGCCGCCTGCGGAATCTGATAATCGTAGAATGGATTCCCGCCCTCTTCCCGGATGCGCTCGATGCGTGCCTCCACGACGGGATCGCTGGGAACGGCGAACGGCAACTTGTCTATGATAACGCAGCTTAACTGATCGCCCTGCACATCCACGCCCTGCCAGAACGAGGAGGTGGCGAACAGGACGCAGTGGGGCGTGCGGCGAAACTCGTCGAGCAATGCGTTGCGCGGGCCGGTGCCCTGGAGCAGGGTCGGATAGTCGATTTCGAGCGAGACGCGATCGTAGACCATGCGCATCTGCTGGTAACTGGTGAACAGAACGAAAGCCCGGCCGCGGCTGTGGTTCAAGATACTCGTGATTTCCTCGGACGCGGCTTTCGGAAATGCGGGCGAGCGAGGATCCGGCATGTGCTGCGGCACGTACAGCAGCGCCTGCTTCCGATACTCGAAGTGGCTCGGTACCACCAGCGGACGCGCGTGCAGGATGCCCAGGCGCTTGGAAGCAAACTCGAAGTTGCCGCCGACGGCCAGAGTCGCCGAAGTCAGGATCACGGTATCCATCTCATCGAAAAGCTTTTGTTCCAGCACCGACGAGACGTCGATTGGCGTGGCCTGCAGAAAGCAGCCCCGGCCGCGCCGCTCAATCCAATACACGAATGAGCGATTGTCGCCCCGGCTCCAGAAGGCCAGGGTTTGCTTCAGCTCCAGCGCGCGGCGGTGCAAGGGAAGCACGTCTTCCGGCGCATGCTTGACCAGTTGCAGGTGAGTAGCTATCAGTTCGAGCGCGCGTTGCACGTCGTCGTACTTGTCCTGATGCTTCTCGAAGAACGCCGTGTGTCCCTTGAAGCCGACGCGTCCTTCTGATTCGCCGAAAAGGGCAAAGAACTGCTCGGCGCGATCGTCCAGCGTTTCCAGCATCCGGTCCAGCTCGCCCGATCCGAACTGCTTGGCGCGCGATACGGCGGCGATGTCGCGCACCAGCTCCTGAATCTGATAGTTGCTGACCACCGCGCCGAAATATTTGCCGGCGACGTCTTCGATTTCGTGCGCTTCATCGAAAACCACGGCGGCGTATTCGGGGATGATGCCGCCGAAATCGCCGTCCTTCACGGCCAGGTCGGCGAAGAACAGATGGTGGTTGACGATGATGATGTCGCTCTCGTGCGCGCGCTGGTGCATCAGCGTGAGGAAACAGCGCTCGAATTGCTGGCATTTCTGGCCTGAGCAAAGCTCGCGCCGTGCATCCACCTTGTGCCAGGCGGTGCTGGATTCCGGCAGCGTCTTGATCTCCGCGCGGTCGCCGGTCTGGGTGGTTTTTTCCCATTCGCGAATGATCTGGAAGTCGGCGATCTCCTCCAGACCGCTCAGGATCGGCTGCTTTTCGGCGTCGTAGATTTTCTGGCGGCAGGCGAAGTTGTTGCGCCCCTTCATGTAGCAGACCTGGAGCGGGCGGGCAAAGTGCTTTTGCAAAAAAGGAATGTCTTTGAAGAAGAGTTGTTCCTGCAGGTTCTTGGTGCCCGTGGAGACAACGACGCGCTTACCGGAGAGGATCGCGGGGACCAGGTACGCGAGCGTCTTGCCGGTGCCCGTGCCCGCATCCACCAGCAAATGCTTTTTTTCGGCCAAGGCGGACTCGACGGCTTCGGCCATTTCGAGCTGGCCGTTGCGGAATTCGTAGCGGGGATGCCACTTGGACAACAGGCCTTGCCGGGAAAAGAACTGGCGCGCAGTCAGCGCCTTGGTCGCCGCAGACATCCTTCTTCATTTTAGGTGGCGCAGGCTTCAGCCTGCTGGGTCGAGACTCGTCTCGACCATTGTTAGCAAGATCAAGGAGCGTCGAGACGAGTCTCGACGCGGCAGCCTGAGAGGCTGCGCCACGGGCGCGGAATACGTTGCCGAACCTATGAAACGGTGTACTTAGGATTGTGCTGAATTGTGATACAGTCGATGGGCCATCGATGGCATCCGCCGACAGCGTCCGCACGCACAGCGCCGAGCTTAAGAAGGACCTGGGGCTGGGCGACCTCATCCTGACGCAGATTCTGTACATCGTCGGCTCGCACTGGGTCGGCACGGCGGCCAAACTCGGTACGTCGCAGATCTCCTTCTGGCTGCTTGCGGTGGTTTTCTTCTATGCGCCGCTGGCCGCGGTGGTGATCTATCTCAACCGCGTGATGCCGCTCGAAGGCGGGCTCTATCAATGGGCCAAACTCGGCTTCAACAATTTCATCGGCTTTCTGGTTGGATGGAACCTGTGGCTGTACATCATCGTGTTCATGTCGTCGCAAGGAATGACCATCGCCACCAATATCGCCTACGCCTTCGGCGCCGACTGGATGGGCGCCAACAAGTGGTTCATCCTGCTGGTAACCTGCACGCTGATCGGATTCCTGATTATCGTGACGGTGCTGGGCTTGGGCGTCGGCAAGTGGTTTCAGAACGCCGGCGGGGTGGCGCAGATCATCACCTTTGGAACATTGCTGCTCATTCCATTTCTGAGCCTGCGCAGCGGAACTCTGCGCGAGTATCATCCGCTGGCGATCGCCATGCCCGCCGTGTCGCTCTTCAGTTTGAATATCTTCGGCAAAATATCGTTCGGAGCCTTCAGCGGCTTTGAATACGTGGCGATTCTGGCGGGCGAGTGCAGGAATCCGGCGCGCAGCATCGGACGGTCCGTGCTCATCGCCTCGCCGGTTATCGCGCTGATGTTTATCCTCGGCACCAGCTCGATCCTGGCATACGTTTCACCGGAGCAGGTAGATCTGATCGGACCGATTCCCCAGGTGCTGTCCATCGCATTCCGCCGGTTCGCATGGGCGGGGCTGATCGGGCCTATCGTGATTCTGCTCCTGATCGGCCGGCAGCTTGGCGCGTGCACGCTGGCCGTGGCCGGAAGCACACGGCTTCCCATGGTCGCCGGCTGGGATCATCTGCTACCGCAGTGGTTCTCGAAGCTGCATCCGAAGTACAAGACGCCGGTGAACTCGATTCTGCTGGTTGCGGCGATGATCTTCGTGGTCGGGCTGGCAAGCCTGGCGGGCGTGGGGCAACAAGAGGCGTTCCAGATTCTGGACAACGCGTCGGGGATTTTCTATGCGCTGACGTACCTGGTGATGTTCGCGCTGCCTATCGCAGGCTTCCGGCGCTCCCAACGGCGTCCACCGCTCTGGCTACAAACCGCCGCCTTTTCGGGCTTTGGCGTGACGCTGCTGTATTGCGTGCTTTCGATTTTTCCGATCATCCAGGTGACGAGCTGGCTCTCGTTCAGCGTAAAGGTTGGGGGAGTGATAGCCGGAGCGAATCTTTTCGGAGCCGGATTGTATTGGCTGGGCCAAAAAACCACACAGGCACGAATGCCTGTGCCACGCTAATCTAGACTTATGCGACTTCGCATCGTCAGTTGCGTTTTGCTTTTGGCCGGGAGTCTGTTTGCCCGCCAGCCGGTCCACTCGCGCAACGCCATGGTGGTGGCGCAGGAGCCACTGGCCGCCGACGTGGGCGTGGCCGTGCTCAAGTCCGGCGGCAACGCCGTGGACGCCGCCGTTGCGGTGGGCTTCGCGCTGGCTGTCACGCATCCCTCGGTCGGCAATATCGGTGGCGGCGGATTCATGCTGGTCCGTCTCGCCGACGGACGCACCACGTTCATCGACTTCCGCGAGAAGGCGCCGGGCAAGGCCTCGCGAAACATGTATCTCGATGCGAACGGCAAGCTGACTCGCGACAGCCTGGTCGGCTGGCGCGCGCCGGGCGTTCCCGGATCAGTGCGCGGCTTCGAGCTTGCGCACAGAAAGTTCGGACACAAGTCCTGGGCCGATGTCGTGGAACCCGCAATCAAATTGGCCTCCGAAGGCTTTCCGGTCTCGTATAGCCTCGCGCAGTCGGTGAAGAGCGACGTCGCAAGCAAACTGCTGGCGCAGTTTCCCGAGTCGAAGCGAATTTTCCTGGCCGCGCAGTATGGCGAGACTCTAGCGCAGCCGGAGCTGGCCGAAACGCTCAAACGCATTCGCGACCGCGGAGCGAGCGATTTTTATGAAGGCGAAACCGCGAAACGGCTCGCCGAAGCCATGGAAGCCAACGGCGGATTGATCACGCTGGAGGACTTGAAGAATTACCAGGCCGTGGAGCGGACTCCGTTGCGCGGGCGTTATCACGATTACGAAGTGATCACGTCGCCTCCGCCGAGCTCGGGCGGCGTGGGATTGCTGCAGATGTTCGGAATATTGGAAGGATCAGGCTACGAGAAATCCGGCGCAGGCTCGGCGGCGTCCATCCACTACGTAGCCGAGGCGATGCGGCGCTTCTACGCCGACCGCAGCGAGTATTTCGCCGATCCGGATTTCTTCAAGGTCCCCATTCCGAAGCTGCTCGATCCGCGCTACATCGCCAGCCGCCGCGCGAGCATCGATCCGCAGCACGCCAGCTCAAGCGAACAGATTCGCCCCGGTAATCTGGCGCCGTACGAAAGCACGGAAACGACGCACTACGAGATGGTGGATAGCGAAGGAAATGCCGTCGCGGTCACCTACACGTTGAACGGCGGTTTCGGCAGTGGCGTCACGGTTCCGGGTTTGGGATTTGTATTGAACAACGAAATGGACGATTTCGCAGCCAAGCCGGGCGAAGAGAATCTGTTCCACTTGATTCAGGGCGAGGCCAACGCAATCCAGCCGGGCAAGCGCCCGCTCTCTTCCATGATGCCGACCATCCTGCTGCGCGGCGGCAAGCTGTACCTGATGCTGGGCGCGCCGGGCGGATCGCGCATCATCAATGGCGTGCTCAATGTCATTCTGAATGTAGTGGACTTCCATATGAACGTGCAGGATGCGGTGGATTTCCCGCGCTATCATCACCAGTGGATGCCCGACCAATTGGTTTTGGAAAAGGGAATTTCGCCGGACACGATCGCGCTCTTGCGGGCGATGGGGCACAAGATCCCGCCGTTCGACGCCCGGTCGCCGGAGGTAGCTCGCGTGGAGGCGATCCTGATCGACGGAGGCTGGCTGCAGGGCGCATCGGACGGACGCGGCAACGGAAAGGCAACCGGTTATTAAACAGTTCTCTGGTTCATTGGTTCCTTGGTTCATTGGTTCTCTCTTCCCGGAACTAAGCGGTCACGTGTGCCTGTGTAGCGCAGGCTCTCAGCCTGCCGACTCGACACTCGTGTCGAGTCTGGTGCTTGGCCGATGCAAGAAGCGTCGAGACGAGTCTCGACGCGGCAGCCTAAGAGGCTGCGCCATTGGCGCGGAATACGCCGAACTAAGGAACCAAGGAACCAAGGAACCAAGGAACTTTTAATGGAGCATGTTTTATCGACGCATTTGTTTGTCAACCATCGGCTGAACACCGTTTGGCTGGACAAGATCCGCCAGGCCGGCGTGCCCGCGGTGGAGATCTTCTGCGCCCGCCAGCACTTGGATTATCGCGACCGGCCGCAGATCAATGAACTGGGCCACTGGTTTCGCGCCGCGGAGCTGAAGCTGCATTCGCTGCACTCGCCGATGTATAGCGACGACGTGTGGGGACGGTCCGGCCCGAACTCCCTCATCACCATTACCGAGCCGGTGAAATCGAAGCGGCTCCTTATGATCGAAGAGATCAAGCGCGCGCTGGACATTGCGGAAGTCATTCCGTTTCGTTATTTGATCCAGCACCTCGGAGTTTCCAACGAAGAGTACGACGACCGCAAGATTGAGGCCGCGTTCACGGCGCTGGAAGAGATCAACCTGTTCGCGCGCGAGCGCGGCGTGGAGGTGCTGCTGGAGAACATTCCCAACCAGCTTTCGAGCGCGGAGCGCCTGATCAGTTTCCTGCAGCAGACGCACCTCAAGATGAACTTCTGTCTGGATGTAGGCCACGCCAACATGAAGGAAGGCGTTTCCACGGCTTACACGATTTTGAAGGGACGCATCCGCTCCACGCATCTGCACGACAACAACGGCAAAGAGGACAGCCACCTCTGGCCGTTCTTTTCCGAAGGCGGCAGCATCGACTGGAAGGCGGCCATGGCGCTGCTGCGCTCCGTCGCCGGCGAGTATCCGCTGTTGCTGGAGTTGCGTGAGTTTCCGGAGTTTCCGCTCCCGCAATCGTTCGAGATCGTGAAGCAGGTTTTTGAGAGGCTCGAAAGCATTTGATCGCATACCCCCGCATCAGAATTGAAGACGCCGGCAATCACGCCGGAGAAGGCGTGGAACTTGCCGGCTGGCTCTATAACCTGCGGAAATCCGGCAAGATCGTTTTTCCCTTGTTGCGCGATGGCACGGGAATCATGCAGTGCGTCGGCGTGAAAGCCAATCTCGACGAGGCGCTATTTGAAACATTGAAGAATTTGACCCAGGAATCGTCGCTGATCCTGCGCGGCAAGATTCGCGCCGAACAGCGCGCGCCGGGCGGCTACGAGATGGACATCGAGGGCGGCGACGTGGTGCAGCGTGTTCCCGAGGGGGATCCATATCCGATCACGCCCAAGGAGCACGGCACCGATTTTCTGATGGATCATCGCCACCTGTGGCTGCGCAGCAAGCGCCAGCACGCCGTGATCCGAGTGCGGCATGAAGTGATCAAGGGCATTCGCGACTATTTCGACTCGCATGGCTTCACCCTGGTGGACACGCCGATCTTCACGCCTGCCGCGTGTGAAGGCACAACGACCTTGTTCGAAGTGAACTATTTCGAAGACGAGAAGGTCTACCTCACGCAGTCCGGCCAGCTTTACAACGAAGCCGACGCGATGGCGTTCGGCAAGGTGTACTGCTTTGGGCCCACGTTCCGTGCCGAGAAATCGAAAACGCGCCGGCACCTGACCGAATTCTGGATGGTGGAGCCGGAGATGGCCTACGCGACGCTCGACGACGTCAAGCAGGTGGCCGAGGAGCTGATCGTGTTTGTGGTCGGGCGCGTGCTCGAGAACCGGCGGCGGGAGCTCGAGGCGCTGGAGCGCGACGCGAGCAAGCTGGAAACGGTCAAGACCCCGTTTCCGCGAATGAGTTACGACGAAGCTGTTCCGATTCTTCAGAAGAAGGGCAGCGAGATCCAGTGGGGCAGTGATTTCGGCGGCACGGATGAGACGCTGATCACCGAAGGTTTGGACCGGCCGCTGATGGTGGATCGTTACCCGGCGCAAGTGAAAGCCTTCTATATGCAGCCGGACGCGGATCGTCCGGAGCTGGCGTTGGGCGTGGACGTGATCGCGCCGGAAGGTTACGGCGAACTGGTCGGCGGCGGCCAGCGCATCCACGATCTCGATCTGTTGTTGAAGCGTTTGGAAGAGCATCAGCTTCCGCCGGAAGCCTTCAACTGGTACGTCGATCTGCGCAAGTTCGGCAGCGTGCCGCACGCCGGGTTCGGCATGGGGATCGAACGGTTCGTTGCGTGGATGTGCGGGCTGGAACACATTCGCGAGACGATCGCGTTTCCCAGGATGCTGTACCGGACGCGACCATGAGGGGAAACCCAACACAGGCAAGAATGCCTGTGCCACTCGCATGAAACATTCGCATATCGCGATCATCGGGGCGCCGCTCGATCTTGGCGCCGGACGGCGCGGAGTCGACATGGGACCATCCGCCGTTCGCGTGGCCAACCTTAACGGCCGGCTGGCGGAATTGGGCTACGAAGTGGAAGATCTAGGCAACGTTCCGGTGGTCCAGCGCGAAAGTCACCCGGAGGGGCACGCGCAAGCGAGGTTCTTGCCGCAAATCACCGAGACATGTACGCGCCTGGCGGAGTTGGTGAAAAGTGTACTGGACGAAGGCAAGCTTCCCCTTGTGCTGGGCGGAGATCATTCCATCGCCGTGGGCACGGTGGCGGGCGCTTCGAAACATTATCGCGACCGCAACGAAAAGCTGGGCATGGTCTGGATCGATGCGCACACCGACATGAACACTCCCGACACCACTCCCAGCGGCAACGTTCACGGAATGCCGCTGGCCTGCTGTATCGGACGCGGCCCCGACGAGTTGACCCGCATTTTCGGTTACTCGCCGAAGATCGATCCGGCTAACGTTGCGCTGGTGGGCGTCCGATCCGTCGACGATAAGGAACGCGACAACGTTCAGCGGTCCGGGGTTCATGTTTTCACGATGCGCGACATCGACGAACGCGGCATGCGGTCTGTTATCGAGCAATCGATCGGCATCGCCAGCGCTGGTACCGCCGGATTCCACGTCTCGCTTGACATGGATGCGGTTGATCCGCGCGAAGCTCCCGGCGTGGGCACGCCCGTAAAGGGCGGGATCACCTACCGCGAGGCGCACCTGGCCATGGAAACACTGAACGACAGCGGCCGGATGACGTCCATGGAAGTGGTGGAGGTGAATCCGGTCATCGACGAAGCGAACCGGACGGCGATTTTAGCCGTCGAATTAGTGATGTCGGCGATGGGAAAGAGGATTCTCTAGTGGGCCATTACAACAGTTCGGTACGCTTCCTGCTTTGGCCGACGCACATGACTCGACACGAGTGTCGAGCCGGCAGGCTGAGAGCCTGCGCCACGCAGGCATGCGTGACCGTATTTATGAAATCGAGTACATAAGGGCTTGTCATGAAACAAACAAGTGTGCCAGTTGGGTGCCCGTGGGGCAGGCGATCGCTCTTTGTCGCCTGCCCCCGCATGGTCCAGCAGGCAGGCCACGAAAAACGATGGCCTGCCCCACGACTCCAGCATTCACGCCCGCAGTTGGCACACTTATTTCATGACAGGGCCTAACAACATGAAAACGCGCGTGGCAGTTATCTACGGAGGACGCAGCGGGGAGCACGAAGTGTCGCTCCGCTCCGCCAAGTCCATCATCGATGCGATGGATCCGGAAAAATACAAAGTGCTGCACTACGTGATTTCGAAAGAAGGCAAGTGGAGTCCGCGGCCAATCGTTCCCGAGCCGAGAGGTAACCCGGAGATCGACGTTGTGTTCCCAGCTCTCCATGGCACATTCGGCGAAGATGGAACGCTGCAGGGGCTCCTGGAGCTAGCCGGACTCCCGTACGTCGGCGCGGGCGTCCTGGCGTCCTCCGCTTCCATGGACAAAGACGTCATGAAGCGGCTCGCGAAAGAGCGCGGTTTGCCGGTGGTGGAGTATCTCGTGGTTTCGGGCCCGGAGTTCGGCGACGTAGAAAGCATCTGCTCCAGGTCCGAATTTCCAGTTTTCGTCAAGCCCGCGAATCTGGGCTCTTCGGTGGGCATCTCCAAAGCAAAAAACTGCGTGGAGCTGAAATCGGCGCTAGACCTGGCGGCGTCATACGACCGGAAGGTGATCGTGGAACGCTCGATCGCCGGCCGCGAATTCGAGTGTGCTGTCCTCGGCAACGAGAATCCTATCGCTTCGGTCCCCTGCGAGATTCTGCCCTCGCGCGAATTCTACGATTACGACGACAAGTACTTGCTGGAGAAAGCGGAGACCGCGATACCCGCGGATCTCGCGCCGGAGCGGACCGCGGAGTTGCAGCGGCTGGCGGTGGAATGCTATCGCGCGGTCGAGTGCGAAGGCATGGCGCGCGTGGATTTCCTGCTGGAGAGCGCCACGGGCCGCCTGTACATCAACGAGATCAACACCATTCCCGGCTTTACCTCCATCAGCATGTACCCTAAGATGTGGGAGTATTCGGGACTGCCCATGCCGAAGCTGATCGACCGGCTCATCGAGCTGGCGCTGGAACGGCATGAATCCAGAAAACGCCTGCGCTATTCGAAGTAAATGATCTTCCCTCTGCTGCTCTTCTTCGCGCCGCCACCGTCCACGACGGATCTGGACAGCGCGCTCAAACGATTCACCGAGATTCTGGCGATCGTGGAGCGCGAGGCTGCGGACCCGGTAAGCACCGAACAGGCGATCTACCAGGGAGCGATTCCCGGAATGCTGCGGCGGCTGGATCCGCATTCGGTCTTCTTCGACCCGCAGCAGTTCGAACAGCTCAAGGAGATGGAGCAATCGGAGCGCAAAGGGTTCGGCACTGTGGTCTCGCTGCTGCCGGGGCGCGTGATCGTGCTGCAGGCCCTGCCGGGAACGCCGTCGGCGAAGGCGGGCTTGCAGCCGGGCGACGAAATCGTAGCCGTCAACAACGTGGCTCTCGCGCGGCTGGACTTCGAGCAAATCGTGGGATACCTGGGCGAAGCGCGCCAGCATCAGGCCCAACTCGTGGTGCGGCGCCCGACCAATGCCCGGCTGCTGCAGTTCGTCCTGGATCCGGCGCTGGTGGATGCTCCCAGCGTGGAGCGAGCTTTTCTATTGCAGTCCGGCATCGGCTATGTCCGCGTGAGCGGCTTCGATCCGCAGACCGCCAAGCAGCTCAAGGCGGCCATTGAGAAACTGGGCGGCGAAAAGCTGAAGGGCCTGGTGCTGGACCTGCGCAACAACCCCGGCGGCGTGGTGGAGACCGCGCTCGAATCGGCTGCCTATTTCCTGAAGCCAGGGCAAAAACTGCTCAGCGTGAAAGGGCGAAGCGTCAAGGACCAGGACGTCGACACGCCCAAAACCGCGGCGCCGTATCTGTTTCCGCTGGCCGTGCTGGTGAATGCGAAGACTGCCAGCGCGTCCGAAATCTTCGCCGGCGCTCTGCAGGACCACGATCGCGCCGTGATCCTTGGCGAACCCAGCTTCGGCAAGGGGCTGGTGCAAAACGTGTTCCCACTCTCGGACAAAACCGCTGTAGCGCTAACCACCGCGTTCTACTACACGCCCAGCGGCAGATCGATTCAAAAACCATTGGCCAGCGGCCAATTGGAGGTCGAGAAACAGAAACAGCAGTTTCGAACCGATGCCGGCCGGGTTGTGACGGGCGGCGGCGGCATCCAGCCGGACGCGGACATCCAGCCCGAGGCGCCCACGCGGTTGCGAGTGGCCTTGGATGCGAGCGGCGTGATGACTTCGTTCGCCACCGAGTATACGCAGAAGAACAAGATCACGGAGAGTTTTGAATTGACGGCTTCGATTCTCGAAGAATTCCAGGTCTATGCCGCGGAACACTCGATCCAGCCGCCCGTGGGCGATTGGGTGCGTGACCGCGCGTGGGTGCAAAGCCGGCTCAAGCAGGAGATCTTTAACCAGGCGCTTGGGGTAGCGAAGGGCGATGAAGTGGAAGCGCAGCGGGATCCGTTGATTCGGGCAGCGGTCGCCAGGCTTGGTTCCTTGGTTCCTTAGTTCATTGGTTCGTGTGCACTCGAGGCCAATAAACGAAAGAACCAGAGAACTAAGGAACTAAAGAACGGTTCTGCAACTTTGCTTTAATCGCGTGCGTAATGATCGGCAATAGCGAAACGAAAATGATGAGAAGCACGAACTTCTCGAAGTGCCTGCGCACAATCGGGATTTCGCCCAGCATGTAGCCCAGGATCGTCATCGAGAACACCCAGCCGATTCCGCCGAAGATGTCGAAAGACAAAAAGCGCATGTAGCGCATGTTCGCAACGCCGGCCACGAAGGGCGCGAACGTGCGGACGATCGGCACGAATTTCGCGTAGATGATGGTCTTGCCGCCGTGCTTGTCGTAAAACGCCTGGGTGCGGTGCAGGTATTCCCGCTTGAAGAAACGCGAGTCGGGCCGCTTGAAAATCGCGGGGCCGATGCGGCGGCCCAGCAGGTAACCGCTCCAGTCGCCCAGCATGGCCGCGCAGGTCAGCAGCAGCAGGATCAGTCCCAGGTTGAGCTGGCCGGCGCCCACCACCACGCCGACAGTGAAAAGCAGCGAGTCGCCCGGAAAGATGAAACCCACCAGCAGGCCGGTCTCCGCGAAAACAATACCAGTGAGCATGCCATATCCCCACCAGCCGGACATGACGGTGGAGAGCAGGTGAATCAGGCGCTCCGGGTTGGTCAGCGTCCGCAGAAAGTCCAACAGGGATTGGATCATTGCGGGCTAGGCGCGATACCGGGCTATCAGCCGGTTGATCACATCCTGGTGTTTTCTAACTTTACCGTTCTGCATGAGATAGTAGAGAATGCTGTCTTGCAGCAGCAATTGGCGCTCTTCCACTTTTCTCCGCTTCAGTTGATCGACGATGTTATCCCGCTGCTGGGCCAGCTTGCTCATATCCGCGTCCGCTTTTTCGACGATCTTGGCGACAATCGTCGGACCGCCGGCGCTCAAGGGGCCGATGATAGTGCCGATGGGCTTTTCGAATGCCTCGCTCAGGTAGACGGCCGATCCGATTCCCTCGGCCGCGCCGCTGCGGGCAAAAAGATCGGAAGTCTTTACTTCGAGCCCCACTGCCTTCGCGGCGGCCTTCAGGTCTCCTGCATTGGCCTTCGCAATTTCCGCGGCTTTCTTCGCTTTTTCAGCGACCAGCACTCCTGCATTTTCTTGCCGATAGGTGGCCAGCACCGCGCCCTCCACTTCCGACAACTCCGGAGTACGCGGCGGGTGGATGTCCGTCACTTCGGCGATCGCCAGCTTGTTTCCTGCCTGGAGAACCTGGCTTACCTCGCTTTTTTGCAGCGCTGCAAGGGTTGTTCCGATGTCGGGACCCTGCCCCAATTCCGGAATCTGATTGCCTGGTCTGAAATGGTCCACAGTCACGAACTGCAAGCCGAGCTTGTTGGCGATCTGCGCGGCGTTTTGTGGCGTTTTCACTAATTCGGCGCGCGCTTGATCCGTCATCGTCTGCATGCGGTCGAAGACGACTTGATTCCTCAGGTTTCCGGTGATTTCGTTCTTGACCTCATCCAGCGTGCGCAGCCGCGCCGGCTCCTTCTCCAACACCTGGATGATGTGGAAGCCGTATTGGGTAGTGATGAGGTTGCTGATCTCCTGGGGTTTCAGCGCGAACGTAGCATCCTCGAATTCCTTCACCATCTGGCCGCGCGTCACCCAGCCCAGATCGCCGCCCTTGGGGCCCGAACCGGTGTCGTCGGAGTTCTTTTCGGCCAGCTTCGCAAAGTCCGCGCCGCCTTTGATCTGTTTCAACAGATCCTCGGCTTTGGCCTTGAGCTTGGGAATCTGGTCCTTCGGTTTCTCCGCGGTGCTCACCAGGATGTGCCGCGCCTTTATCCGTTCGGGGGTCCGGAACTGGTCCTTGTGGGAGTTGTAATAATTCTGGACTTCAGTGTCCGAAATCTGGATGGTTTCGGCAACCTTGGCGGGATCGGCGATGATTAACTGAACGGTGCGCATCTCGGGGAAGTTGAAGATACCCTTCTTCTGCATGAAATAGTTATTCAGCTCCTGGGGTGTGGGCTTTAGTTGTGCTCCCAGCTTGCTGGGTTCGAACAGAATGTATTCCAGCTTGACCCGGTCGTTCTGCGCCCGGTAAGCCACTTCGACCTCTTCCGGTGGAACCACGGTACCCTGCTGCGTGATGTTCTGGATGGAATCCTGATAGCCTTTCAAGAGCAGATTGGCCTCAAACTCCGGAACGCTCTGGCCCATTTGCTCGATCCACATCCGATACTGCATGGGTTGATTGACTTGGGGGCCGAGGGAACGAATCATGTTCGCAAGGTCCCGCTCGGAGACCTGAAATCCCAGCCGCTTGGCTTCGTAAGACACGGCGCGGTCGATAATCGCCTGATCCACGATTTGGGGGATGAGTACCGGGGCCACGTCCGGCGGCACCTGGCGCCCCTGCAAAACGTTGTGGATCTGCACTTCTACATCGTGCACTGTGACTGCATCCTTGCCGACGTCGGCGACGATCTGATCGTTCTTGTTCCCCATGGGCGCACCGGCGCCCGGGATCAGATAGACCAGCATGGAAAGCGCAACCATGGCGAGCAACACGCCCAGCATGATACGCACGGCCTTCTGCCTGCTGCGAAACAAATCGAACATAACTGAGAGGCTCCTACAAGATGACGGTGGGGCTTGTTACACTGAACTTTCAGTATAACTGAAACGCAGTCACGGCCTCAGGGATGCTGAAAGGTGCTGCACCTGTGAGGGAGAGCAGTGAATGGCGGAGTTCGCTGTAATTATCCCAACCCTGAATGAGATCGAGAACATCGAACCTGTTCTCGAGCGGCTGAATCACGTCTTGGAAGGCATTGACTGGGAAGTGATTTTCGTGGATGACGATTCCCCGGACGGAACCGCCGCCGCCATCCGCCAGATTTCGGTGAACCGCCCGCATGTACGGGTCATTCAGCGCATCGGGCGTGGAGGATTGGCATCCGCTTGCATCGAAGGAATGCTGGCGACATCGGCGCCCTACCTGGCTGTCACGGACGCCGACCTGCAGCACGATGTGGCGCTCCTTCCAAACATGCTGGCATTGCTGAAGGCGGAAAACCTGGACTTGGTCGTGGGCAGCAGAAACCTGGACAGTGGCGGCAAGGGCGACTTTGCCCCGCATCGGCGGTTGCTCAGCGATTTGGGCGCCAAGGTGAGCAAGGCCGTGTGCCGCTGTGAAATCACCGATCCGATGAGCGGTTTCTTCGCGATCCGGCGCGCGTTCTTCGATACGGTAGTGCGGCGATTGTCCGGCATCGGTTTCAAGATTCTGGTGGACATTCTCGCGGCGGCGCCCGGACCGGTGAGAATGAAGGAGTTACCGTTCGTGTTCCGAAACCGGGAACGTGGCGAAAGTAAACTCGACGTGAATACGGGAATCGAGTACTTTCTCCTGATTGCAGACAAGCTGGTGGGCGGCATTGTCCCCGCTCGTTTCCTGGCTTTCGCCATCGTCGGTTCGATAGGAGTGGTGCTGTACTTGCTGGTGCTCGAACTCTTCTACCGGCAAGCCAGTCTCTCGTTCGCGGAATCGCAAGCGATTGCCGCATTTCTGGCGATGAACCTCAACTTCATACTGAACAACCTGCTGACCTTCCGGGAACTGCGCCTGCGCGGCTGGGGCATCTTGAAGGGCGTCCTCATTTTCTACGCGGCTTGCACGCTCGGCCTGGTAGCGAACATTGCGCTCGCGACTTTTTGCGTCAACAAGGGAATTCCCTGGTACGTCGCCGCCGTGTTAGGACTTACGGTCGGCTCGGTATGGAATTTCGCGGTGACCAGCGTGCTGACTTGGCGCAGGCTCCGCCGGCGGATCCAGCGTAGCGTATCCTTTCCGGTTACCCAGGGCGTGTCGCAGTGTTCCACGAAATAAATGGTTGGCGCTTCACTGAGGTCCGTCGGCCATGACGATCGCCGAATTCATTTACGCCGTACTGCTCCGGCCCAAGCCGCTACGGGCTTTGGCGAATTCCTGCATCCGTCTGATCATTCCGCGCCAAATCCGCCGGGATGGCATTACGGTAATACTCAATCCAAACGATCCGGTGAACTCGGGGGCGCTGACGTTCAACGTTTACGAACGGGGTGAGACGCGCTTCTTTCAATCGGTCTTGCGCCCCGGCATGACCGCCGTGGATATCGGGGCGAACATCGGGCTCTATACCGCGCTCGCCGTCAGCCGCATTGGGAATACGGGACGCGTCGTGGCTGTGGAAGCGGACCGTGAAAGTTTCCAATACCTGCGGCAAACCGTGGCAGCCAACAACGCGGCCAACGTCACGTGCATTCCGAAAGCGGCCGCGGACCACTGCGGCGTGATGAGGCTTTTCGTCTCCACAGACAATCGAGGCGACAATCGGCTTTACGACAACGAGTTGTGTTCCGATTCCTATGAGGTGGAAGTGGTCACGATGGACGCGTTGCTGGACGAGTTAGGCATCTCGTCGGTGGATGTAGTGAAGATCGACGTGCAAGGTTACGAGGGTCACGTTCTGGAAGGTATGCGGAACACTCTGGATAGCTCTTCCAACGTGACGATCCTGATGGAATTCTGGCCGCATGGGCTGCGCTGCTCGCATACGCAACCTGAGCAGCTCCTGAGAGACCTGGAGAAGATGGGCTTCGAGATAAGCGAATTGGAGTCGAACGGACGCTTGGCGCCCGTTCGGGATACGGAGGCGTTGATCGGACGATACAGGGGAAGAAGATACACGAACATTGTGGCAGTCAAAAGGCCCGTTCACAACACTCGATAAAAAATGTCTTGTGTGTTTTCAAAAATTTAGGGGGCCTCGTATGGTTGGGCGATATGCACGGCTGGTAGATCTGAGGCATGAGACAGTTGATTATCTACGCTGCTTCTTGTGCGGGCATTCTCTGGGGACAGACCATGGTCGACCTGCGAACGCAAAGCAAGAGCATTGATTTTTCGGGAGCCAATGCCACGAAGCCTTTCAAGTCCGGCACGGTGCTTCCATCCATCTGCGCGGTAGGCGAGATTTTCTATAAGCTGGACGCTACGGCGGGCGCGAATCTGTATGGCTGCACTTCAGCCAACGCGTGGACGCTCGAGCAGAGCAGTCCGGCGGGAAGCGGCCTGCCCGCGATGACGGGCAACAGTGGAAGAGTGCTGGGGACCGACGGCACAAATGCATTCTGGAGCGCGTTGGGCGGGGACGTCAGCGGATCGCCAAGTTCGGTGACGGTCACGCAGATACAGAGCCGGGCGGTTTCCTCGGCGGCGCCGGCTTCCGGCCAGGCGCTGGCGTGGAACGCCAGCACCAATCGGTGGGAGCCGTCAACCATCGGCACTAGCGGCGGCGGTGGATCCGGCGCCTCCCTGGCGAGTCAACTCGGCGATTTCGCCGTCACCAGAGTCAGCGCCTCGACGCTGAATATCGGAGCGAATTGTTCCATCGCGACGCCCTGCGCGGTCCGCTTCGGCGGTCTGGTGTTTTCGTTCCCGAATGGCGCCAGTGTCACGGTCACTGCCGGCACCGGTTTGGCGTACGTCTACATCGCCAGTTCGGGCGCGCTGACCGTGGGGCACAACCTCACCGCGAGTTGTACAGCATGCGTGGCCCAAGCCGGCGTGACTGCGTTCCCGGCCGACGCCATTCCACTCTTTACCTGGTCTGCGACAAGCGGATCCTGGGACCTGACCGGCGGAACGGATTGGAGGGCCTTTCTGAGCTCGAAGAGTGTGGTGCCTGGAAGTGGGCTCACCAGCGTGGAATCATCCGGAAAGACCATACTGAGCGTGGATCCGGTCTTTGCAGGGCAGCGAACCTCGCCTCCCGCGACATCGAGCTCGACGTGCACGCCAGGCTCGTGGGCGACGGACTCTTCGTTCTATTACGTTTGCGTCAGCCAAAATTCCTGGCGTAGAGTGGGGATATCGCTATGGTAAGCGTCGGTAGTTCGTGTGTTCTTCGGAGTCTTGGTGCGATTCTCCTCTCACTGGCGGCGCCTTGCTTGGCAAACACTTACATTGTGTCCATCAGCGAAACGACGCAGATGCAGGCCCTTGTTCGGGTACGCACAGATCAATCTGGCTTCTGCACCTATCGAGCTTCCCGCGGGACGAATTTCAGCTCCAACATTCCTGATCTCACCGACAACGGAAACACGGACGCTCGCACTGGTTCGATCATAATTGGGCCGGACCACGTTTTTGTGCTTGGGACTCGCAGGGGCGACGACGCTTTGGCGAACGCTTCATCCTATTGGGTCGGCGTGACATGTGGCGCGGACCCGGAGGCAAGCCAAGCCTTCACCACTCTGCCCATCCCCTGGGGCAACACGGCACCCGATTCCGTTCCCTTCAACGCCTCCAAATTTGGCAACCGCGATTACCCCGCCGTGAATTGGTCCAATCCCCAGAACAGCAAAGTTGACCCCATGACCGGAGTGGAGTTCTGGCCGGTCACGCGGCCCGGTTTCGTACAGGGCAACCTGGTCCTGGCTGCCTCTGCGGCCGGTGTCATGGGCGTCCCGCTGGATGCCAGTGGAACCGGCAAGTGGGCAAACCTCGCCAACATCACATCGAATAATGTCTCGTATGCGCACGGTACTGGTGGGCCGACAGATAAGGCGTTCATCCCGATTGCATCGGGCGTCAATTGCCTGAACAACGGCACGAGTTTCCCCCTCGGGGGCTGGGGTTCAGACGGCTGTACGCTGGATGACATCAGCTTTGATGTGTATTGTGGTAATGCCTCGACTGCCGGCATCGCCTTGACGCTACAACTCTCGGCCGATGGCGGCCAAACGGTGGTAGGAAACGCTATCACTACTTCGGCCTGCCCGACAACGACGCCGGTCAAACTTGCTACGTACCCGCAACTCAAACCGAACCCTCCGTTCCTCGGATGGGGCTACCAGCCCCGCAAGCTTCTTGCGGTACCGCCTGGCAGCATTGGGAACAACGGCGTGGTTAACGTATCGGGAACAGCCGTTACCCTGCAGAATGTCAATTTTCCACAAGAATTATTCGACACCGACTGGACCGCAGGCACTCCGATTCTGATAAACAATACTCACTACCACGTCGCTTCGCTTCAAGGCGCCACCAAGCTCACCCTCCAAGAGAATGCCGGCAACCTAACGGGAGTCAACTATTCCGGGGCTGCATTCGGCGTGGTGATTACCAAGTCGTCGAACGCCAATGCCGTTGACGTGTCGGTAGGAATCAACATCGCCGAATCCTTTATTCAAAGCCCAGGGTTTGAATCGGCATTGCCTAACATCAATCCAGTCTCGGTGAATGTCTCTAGATCTGCAGACGGTTCTCAGACGTTCAGTCCGCCGCTAAACGGCTATTTGGGATACGCCACTACGAATGCCGGGAGGCTGGGAATATTCTTGTGGATTCCTTATAACGGCGACGGGTCAGTTCGCAATGAAACTAGATATTTAACTTACACAAGAAAAGCAGTAGCCTCACCACGTTTCCATGCCAACGGCGACACGTTCTACGAAGGGTACTTGCTGACCAATGCTCAAGGTGAAGCACTGTTCGATGGCGTAGATGGGGCTTCCATTTACGCTCAAGACTCAAACTCCGGTACCGGCAAGATCCACATCATGAAGCTGACATATGATGAGACTCTGCCCGGCTGTGCTGGCTACATCGCATACGAAGCTTTCACGGGATATGGTTCTTACGCTCCCAGTAGCGGTTCTTACAGTTACAACGACGACTGCTTTCAGTGGTACAACACGACATCGGTGGCGAATGGTTACGACCTGACGGCTCAGGTTCAAAATGCCTACAAGACCGGACTCAACAAATTGGGACAGACTGTGGGCACGGCCCATCCGGGATTCGATCTCGGATGGATGGGTGGGGCGCAGATCACAGTTTCCGGCGGGGGTTACTTTTCGGGCTTCATGCAGACGTATCAGAATTCACAGTGCATCGTGGCCGGCTTCCAACCTCAGGTGTCGGGTTCTAACGTGAATATGGTTGTTACCAACATCACCGACAGTTGGAATTCTGGCGGTGTGCGCTTTGCTGGATGTCATGGACTCTTCGAGCCTGAGGGCGCCGCGCATTTTATGGTCGGACACGAACTTAGCCAGGTCGGTACGGACACGACCAACGTGTTCGGCCATCAATTCCGCTCGGACGTGATAAAGGTGAACCGGGCTGGTTTCGGCGCGACGGCAGCGTGGGACTGCGCAGGATGTCCAGGCGGGACGAACCAGAACACGACCGTTGCGTGGAATGAGGTTTACAACTGCGGCACTCTGGCTGCACCATTCAGCACGTGGTCAAACACAAACAACTGTGTCCAGATCAAAGTAAACTCCCCCCCGTGTCAAAGGTCTCCGAATACCACATATCATTTCCCCGACGGGAAGACCGAGGAACAGGAGTTTCCTTGTTCTACACCCGGATTCGGGACGGTAGCTGGGCGCTCGAAGCTACAAGACTTTGCAGTTGGAGACCAGTTGTACGGATCAGGTCACGGCGGGGGGACCTCGTCGGACATCATGGTTATCGTCCGGGCCCTAGGGTACAATGCCACGCAGGACATTGATCTGTGGGTACTCCGGCATTATGGTTCGCTGTACTATCAGCCGACTGTGAGCTACGCACCGGCACAAGACAACGACGCCAACCACTATAACTCCGATCCGTGGTTAGTGGATGAGTTCCCGGTTGGATGGGGTTTTGCCGCCGCTTATGAGTTTCGGGCGGATCAGCCGAACACTCCACTAACTATTACAAACCCAGGAATCGCGGCAGGCCACTCAGCTACAGGACCTGGTACAACTTCGACCAAGTACTCCGTGATACAATCCGGAAGCCCCAACAACTCGTATGGCGGTTATGCCGATACGGCCACAGCGAATCAGATATTCCAGCCTCTAAACGAGGTTGCGGTATACTGGACGCATTTTGCCTGCTCACTTGGCGTTCTCTGCAACGATCAGATGAGCGGATACTACCAAGCATACCCGTCAATGACCTATAGGCAGGGTGCTGCCAATCCACTTTTTATGACAGATTTCCGTATGGCGGCGCCAGGGAGCGGCGGATCGGAAGTAAGCCCCGCTGCAGATGGGCAAACGATCACAGTCACCGCAGTGCCTGGGACTTCTAAATCGTACAAGATCACAAACGGACTCCCAAGTATCCCGAACGCAAATCTTGATTACAAGCGGCTTGGGCTTCTGGGAACAGCAGGCCACTACACGCTGAAAGATGTCTCTGGCGCCAGTACGACTAACACGGCGGATTTGCCTGACTGGTCAGTATGTGTTGCCCTAAACACCAACGAGTGCTTTAATCCTTCGTCCAGAGGCGATCAGTTCATCACGCTCCCGATGATCGATCAGAAGGATCATTGTGTTGTCCAGCAGCACTCGTATGTTAGTCCGTGTGTCTACCAGCCGGGCGGATGGTCTGGGCAGTTGTTTCAATCATTGGTCGGAGCAAACAATCCAAAGCAAACCCGCAAGTTCGGTTTTATTGGGAGCATCCCTCAGGAACAGGGGGGCAAGTGCCGCGTGGCGCCCGACGCAACAATGGTGCTGTGCGCCGAGCCATGGGCCTACGATGGAACCAGAATGGATTGGATAGCGTACAAAATTGCCCCATTCCCGGCGCAAGACGACGTGGACCGGACGAATTTCGTTCCGATTGCAATAACGGTTGAAGGCGCCCCCGGAGCCAGCTACGTCCGAGCCAGGTTCGGATACCTAGAAAACGGCGCTGGCCTGCTGCATTGCATGCCCTATGGCCAGGATTGCTCGACCGAGATTCCGAGCGTTAGTACCACCGATCCATACAGCTTTACAAATGAAGCCGTAACCCGCCAGATTTGTCTGCCATTCGCTACCTGTACGGTCACTATCCCGGCACTCAGCAACCGGGTGCTGTATTACGTCATAGATCGCCTAGACGTTTCCGGCAACATCGTCGATTCCGAACCCGTCGCGGTTATCGCAGTGCCGTAACAGCAACGCGGCGCATTGCGGCTGCAAGCCATACCCGCTTTTCTCCGGTCAAAAACAACCCATTATACTCAAGGAGTGGGTGAACCCAAGATGGGCGAAGACGTGCCGTTTCGGCATTACACGCTGAAGCACCGCCTGATAGCTTGGCTGAGCATTCATCTGTTCGATACGGTAACCTACACGGTGCGGCACGGTCTGCTGAAAGGCATGAAGCGGAAAGGTGGACTCGGTTGGGTTCCTGCCAGGTTCGCGCCTGGCATTGTTACATCCGAGCAGAAGTTTTGGCGTGGCCTCGATTTGAGCGGCCTGACCGTTTACGACATCGGCGCCTTCCAGGGCCTGCTAACTCTGTTCTTCGCGTCGCGGGCCAAAGCAGTGATCTGTTTCGAGCCGAATACCCAGAATCACATGCGCCTAATGGAGAATTTGAAGTTAAACGGGCTCAACAACGTCTCCGTTCGTAAGGTCGGCATTGGCTCCAGGCGCGAGACGCGCAGGATGGTGGGCATGCCCCTGATGCCGGGCGGTGCGAGCATGGACGCGGACACGGTGGCGGCGTTGTTACGGTCTAAAGTGGAAACAGCCGTCGAAGAGATCTCCGTAGTGACGCTTGACGAGGAGATCCTCGAAGCCGGTCTGCCCGCGCCCGATTTCATCAAGATCGATATCGAGGGTTTGGAAATCGAAGCGCTCCGGGGTGCGCGCAAGACCCTGGAGTTGCATAAACCGGCGTTATTTCTTGAGATGCATGGCGAGACGCTGCGGGAAAAGAGACGCAAAGTGGACGAGCTTGTGGGCTTTCTGTGGGAGATCAACTATAAGCGTCTCCGTCACATAGAGACTGGCACAGCAATCGGGCCGGAGAACGCCGCCGTTGCAATCGAGGGCCATTTGTACTGCCAGCCGAGTTAGACTCCGATGTTTTCTCCGGGCGGCAAGCTAGCAGGGCATCAGTCAACACACTCACTCCAATCCATTGCGGGCGTTAAGCATCTTCAATAGACCCTCCACACCATCGCCCGCCTTGCTACATTCCGGCGATTCTGCCATTGTAATGTTGCCGCACTGATCCTGATCGAAAGGAGTTGTGCTAACGTAAAGTCGTGCTCTCATCTCTCTATGAACACTCACGATCTGCAAACCCACCGCTTCGAATTGGACTGTTACTTGATACTACGGAACTTCCGCGGGTTTTTGCAGAAGTGGTCGATCACATTGCGCGAAGCAACTTCGCCCGAGTCAAACTGCTGGTCTACAACGCCAATGCCCAGCAGAAAGCCCCCGCACCGCGGCCATTACTCCGGAAGCTGATCGACACGCTGCGCGATACCAAGCGCCGGCGGAGGCTCGTTTTTACCCTTTACGAGCGGTGGGACGGCCGCCATGTCAGCCCATCCATCGATCCCCTGGCGATGGTCGATTGTTCGGCCCGCTTTGAGAACATTGACTCGATTTCCGTTACACCACTCAGTAAACGCTTTGTGCACCGTTTTCCCGCCGACGCAATTGACTACATACGGGAAAAACAAATTGATGTTTTGATCCGCTTTGGATTCAATATTCTGCGTGGCGAGATTTTGACCGCGTCCGAGTGCGGAATCTGGTCGTATCACCATGGCGATAATGATTACTACCGCGGCGGACCTGCATACTTCTGGGAGGTTTATGAAGGTAATCCCTTATCGGGAGCTATCCTCCAGATACTTACTGAGCAACTGGATGCCGGGAAGGTGCTATACAAGGGTGTGTTTACCACGTACCCCGGCATCTCCCAGGCGCGCAACCGTGTCCAGCCCTACTGGGGCGCCTCGACATTTATGCTCCAGAAGCTTCGGGAATTACACGAGTTGGGCTGGGAACATATTCAGAAAACCGTTCCCGGTTCAGGGCCATACTTCGGCAAGAAAAAGATCTACACGGCACCCACAAACTTCGAGATGCTCCGGTGGTTGGCGCCAGTGGCGATCCGCAAATCATGGGAGCGGCTGGCCCGGCGGCCGACGATCCGGCATTGGAGGCTAGCGATCCGTTTTGGGGCGCCGTTGGTCCCTTCCAGTGGCGTTACTCCCGACATGACCGGCTTCCGTTGGATAGAGTCGCCCAAAGGCCGCTTTTACGCCGATCCGTTCATGATCGAAGTTGATGGTAAGGTTTGGGTGTTCTTCGAGGACTACGATTATGTCAACCAACGAGCCAGGATATCGTGCGCGGAAGTAGTGGCTGGCGTAATGGAAGATCCCTTACCTGCACTCGAGAGGCCCTATCATCTTTCGTATCCCTGCATCTTTCGCGATGGCAATGCGCTATATATGATCCCGGAGACCGTGTCCAACGGGACGGTCGAATTGTACCGTTGCGTCTCTTTTCCCAACGTATGGGAAATGGAACGGGAGCTTTTCAGGGTCAATGCAGTCGACACCACCATTTGGATACAAGAGGGTTTGTATTCATTTTTCGTGACAATGCAAGAGCCGCAGGGGCACGCGACTCAGCTTTGGCTCTTTTGCGCGAATTCACTCAACGGCAAGTGGACACCGCATCCGGTCAATCCAATTTCTACGGACGTCCGTAACAGCCGCGGGGCAGGCGCGATCTTCCGGCACAATGGCAAGCTATTCCGGCCAAGCCAGGATTGCAGCAAGAACTACGGCTACAGCTTCACGCTCAACGAGATCGTTATTCTGGACCCACATAAGTACCGGGAAGCTCCGGGTGCGACCGTGCAGCCGTCGTGGACCAAGGGCTTGATCGGAACGCATACCTACAGCCGGGCTGGTCAGGTTGAAATCATTGATGGTTGTGCACCTGTTCTAACTGACCGCGTACTCGGTACAAATTGACTCTCTCGGATGTACATCGGTGTGCTCTGTGCAAAGGGAGTGGCTGACCGGCGTTTTACTTGCAATACAAGCTTGAGCGTGCTTCGGTGCATAATTAGAAGTGCGTTCGAATGGACGGGTACTCAAGGTGCAACGAACAGCTCTACTCCTGGTGGCGGCGCCATGCTTCGCTAATACTTCCATCGCATCCATCGAAACGACCCAGATGCAGGCCACCGTTAGGGTGCGCACAGATCAAGCTGGCTTCTGCACCTATCGAGCTTCCCGCGGAAAGAGCTTCAGTTCGAACCTCCCCGATCTCAGGAACAACGGAAATACGGACGCTCGCACCGGCTCGATCATAATCGGGCCGGACCACATTTTTGTGCTCGGGACCCGGAAGGGCGACGATGCCTTGGCTAGCTCTTCCTCCTATTGGGTGGGCGTGACATGTGGAGCGGATCCGGAAGCGAGCCAGACCTTCAACACGCGAGCCATTCCGTGGGGCAACACCGCTCCTGATCCCATTCCTTTCAATGCCTCCAAGTTTGGCAACCGCGACTATCCCAGTATCGATTGGTTCAATCCACAGAAAGGCCAGATCGACCCAATCACGGGAGTGGAGTTCTGGCGCGTGACGCAACCCGGCTTCGTTCAAGGGCAGATAAGCCTGGCAGCTAACAAATCCGGAGTTTTGGGCAGACCGATAGATGCCAGCGGAACCGGGAAGTGGGCGAATCTTACGGACGTCACGTCCAACGGAGCCGCCTTCTCGACTGGCACCGGAGGCGCTGGTGACAAGGTCTTCATCCCGCTGGCCTCCGGAATGAATTGTGCGGGCAGCTCGAATTTCCCAATCGGAAGCTGGAGTGAATTCGGCTGCACGCTCGACGACATCAGCTTCGACGTTTATTGCGGCAACGCGTCGGTACCGGGCATCGCGTTAACAATGCAACTTTCAGCCGACGGCGGGCAGACGGTTGTAGGCACGCCGATCGTCACTTCAGCTTGCCCAACAACCGCACCGGTCAAACTTGGCACCTACCCGCAACTCAAACCGAACCCCCCGTTCCTCGGATGGGGCTATGCGCCCAGGAAGTACCTGGCGGGTCCACCAGGCTCAGTCAAGGGACATGGAACGGTCAATGTGGCTAACTCGGTGGTCACGCTACAGAATGTAGATCTTCCTCAGGAGTTCTTCGACACCGATTGGACCGCCGGCACTCCCATCTTGATGAACAACACGTACTACCACATTGCCTCGGTTCAAGGAGCGAACCAGTTAACGTTGGTCGAGGATACTGGATCCCTTACTGGAGTCGATTATTCCGGTGCGGCTTTTGGTTTGGTAATCACCAAATCCTCGAACGGAAATGCCGCGAGCGTGTCGGTAGGCGCTAATTATTCCTATTCGCATATTGTCTACCACGACTTTACCGGAATCCTTCCTCTTCTGAACAAGGGTGCAGTTAAAGTCTCCAAATCCGCCGACGGTTCTCAGACCTTCAGCCCACCGCTCAAAGGTTATTTAGGCTATGCTTCTTCCGGAATGGGGTTTGTGAGCATCTATCTCTGGATTCCCTATAACAGCGATGGCTCGGTCCGCGCTGAAGTTCGATATCTCTCTTACGGACAAAAACCGTTGTCGTCGCCGCGTTTCCATGCCAAGGGTGACAAGTTTTATAACGTGCAACTAGGTTCACCTGTCCTGTTTGATGGTGTTGATGGAAATACCCTCTACTCCGCGAATACTTATGGGGGGCAGATCTTCAAACTTACCTACGACGACAGCCAGCCGGGATGCGCCGGCTATGTCGCCTTCGTCCCATACACGGGGTTTGGATTGTACAATCCCAACAACGGAACTCCTCTCAATGACGACTGCTTTCAGTGGAACAACCAAACTCCCGTCTCCCAGGGACGAGACCTGACGACACAGATCAAGAACGCATATCTGACAGGCAAGAATATCAACGGGGAGATGGTGGGCCCGGCACATCCCGGATTCGATTTCGGATGGATGAACGGATCAAGCTTCTCGGTTCTGGACGGCGGATACTTCGCCGGCCAAATGCAAGCCTACCAAGACGGCATTTGCATCATAGCTGGGTTTAGAGCTTCGGATTCCGTGCTTACGATGATAAGCGATAGCTGGAACTCCGGGGACGCGCGCTTCTCCGGCTGTCACAGCCTCATCATGAGCATGGGAACGACCAAGTTTCTAACCGGACATCCACTGAATGCCACGGGTTTGACCAATGCCGTATTTCCCAATGAATTCCGGTCGGACGTGGTCAAGGTCAACCGGCATGGCTTTGGCTCGCAGCCACTTTGGGACTGCCATGGCTGTCCCGCAGGGCCGCGACAAAACACAACGATTGCCTGGAATGAAGCCTACACGTGTCCCGATAACCTGCCTGCGCCCTACAGGTCCTTGTCCGGGACCACGAACTGCATTCAACTCAAGGTGAACACTCCGCCGTGCCAACATACTCCGAACTCCACTTATCACTTCCCGGACGGCAAAACCGAGAGAGACGAATACCCATGCGTTACGCCGGGATTCGGCGTGGCGAATGCGAACTATTCCAAACTCCAAGATTTCCAACTCACTGACGAGTTTGCGGAAAACGGCAACGATCAACAGGAACACATGGCGCTGGTGGCCGGTCCGGCTTACAACGGCGCGAACGATATTGACTTGTGGATGCTTCGCTGGAAGGGATTCAATTACCTGGCTCCACTATTGAAGTGTCCCCAATGCGCCGACAAAGACGCCAATCGGCACCACGACGATCCATGGTGGATCTTCGAGAACCCTCGCAATTCCTCGGGAGGCACGGCTCTGGTCTTCAGGGCCGATCTTCCGAACACCACTCCGCGAAAGGACAACCCCCGGCGTTCCGCGTCGCACGGCGCGCCTGGAGCTGGTAGTGTCGATGGACATTACTCCTTTGTGGCAGGAGGCGGCCCCAACAATAGTTATTCCGGGTTTTCCGATCGGGCTCCGGACAGTCAGATTTTCGCCCCCTTTGAACAGATCGGGCACTATTGGCCCACGTTCGCAGGAAGCCAGAATGGACCCGGAGCGGGCGTGTCGCAATCCTATCCCTCCATGACGTATGCGCCCGGTTCCGCAAATCCTCCATTCCTGACCGACTACCGGCATGTCAACTCAGCCGGCGTCGGCTCCGAGATCGCGCCGATACGGATCGGAGCCGCTATCAATGTCACCGCAGTCCGTGGCACAACGAAATCTTATCGACTTTCAAATGGGCTCCGCGGCTACTACGACAAGCTCGACTACAAGCGACTCGGCATTATGGCTGTCGCCGGCCATTACGTGTTGCAGGATGTTTCTGGTCCGACCACAAACAACACGCGCGACTTTCCGGACTGGTCGGTTTGCCGTGCCCTTCGCACGAATGAGTGCTTTCTGGGGTCGACTGCCGGGGACTATTACATCACAGTCCCGAGACTGGACGTGCACACCCAAAGCACGTGCGTGCCCAGCCAAAACAGTCGAGTGACACCATGTGTGTTTCAGCCTGACCCCTGGATGGGACAAATCGTGCAAATCGAGATCGGCAAGAACGACCCGCAGCGGACACGCAAGTTCGGATACGCGGGCAACATTCCCCTGGCCCAATATGGATACAGCAACTGCCGCGCCACTCCCGATGCAACCATGATGTTCTGCAATGGGCCATGGCCATATGATGCTGTTCGGGCGGATTGGTGGATGTATAAGATCAGCCCCCAGCCGGCGCACGACAATATAGATCGGACAACATTCGTTCCGATTCCGATCCCGGTTGTTGGGGTGGCGGGAGCCAGTTATGTTCGAGCCAGATTCGGATACCACGAAAACGGCGCCAATCTGCTGCATTGCATGCCCTACAGCCAGGATTGCTCCACGGAGATCCCGAGCGCCAGTCCCACGGATCCATACAGTTTTACAAATGAAGCTGTGACACGTCAGAGCTGTCTGGCGGGCACTGCATGTACCGTGGCCATTCCGGCGCTGAGTAACCGCGTGCTGTATTATGTCGTGGATTATCTGGACGGTTCCGGTAACATCCTGTCGTCCAAGCCTAAGCAGGCGGTAGCAGTGCCGTAATATGAAAGTCGCGGCGATAGCCGCTGGATAATCAAGACGCGATCTCTGGTGAACATATTCCGACACAAAGATTCCGAGGGCAGTAGCCAACGCCCCAGGTCCGGAACTGTAGGAAGCGCCGGTTACCGTTGGAGCGCTTTGGCGGTGTTTGGGTGCCTGGTCTACCTGCTGGTGGTAATCGGCAGAGCCGCTGCCACCGAGCCGTATGTGGACGAGGGTTGGTATACGATGTCAGCCTGGAACCTTGCCTTGAACGGCTCGTTTGGAACGCCCGTACTTGAACCCTCCGCCTCGCCCAACCCCGACCTGAACATATCGTTGCGCGGCATACGGAAACATACTTACATCTATATGGTTTTGCCGATAATCGCCCAAGCAGGGTGGTTCAAAATATTCGGGTTCAGTCTGCTTACAACACGGCTTTTCTCGACGATGTGGGCCGCTGTTGTCCTGATTGTTTGGTTCCTCCTCATGCGGCGCCTGAGCGGAAGCGTGTCCACCGCCGTGCTCGCGATCATTCTTATTGGCACCGATCACGTGTTCGTTTGGCGGGCCGGGTTTGGGCGGCCCGAGATGATGAGCGCCGCGTTGGGGTTTTCCGGCATCCTGGCATACCTCATCCTGAGGGAACGCTCGCTCGGTTGGGCGATGGTGGTAGCGAATGCGTTCGTGGCCGCTTCCGGGCTGACTCACCCGAATGGAGGCATCGTCATTGGCGCTGGTCTGCTGGCTCTCGTGCTATGGCTGGATCGAAGTAGAATAGGGTGGCGCCTGGCAGCCTTGGCCATTCTTCCGTATGCCGCTAGCGCTGCTCTCATGACCGTGTACGTTCTTCAGGCGCCGGACGATTTCGCCGCCCAGTTTCTGTCCAACAGTCGCGGCCGATTGACGGGGATTCTATCGCCCGCCACACTGCTGCCGCGGGAGATCATGCGCTACCTCGATGCCTATGGGTTCAATACGGGCCGCTTGGTAAGCCGGCTGAAAACCTTCGTTCTAGCGGTCTATCTCATCGGAGCAATTATCGTCTGCATGAACGCCAGAATCAGGAAACAATACCATGTCTTGCTGCTCCTGAGCGTCGTCTGCGTCGGCGCGTTGGCCGTGTTCGAGAACTACAAAGTACAGTGGTATGTCGTCTACATAGCGCCGATGCTGGCGGCGCTGACCGCGGCGGGCTTCGAGGCGATTCGGCCCCAGCGCAGATGGATCGCTGGCGCCCTGCTGGTAAGCGTGGTTCTGCTGAACCTAGGAATCTCCGCGCGGGCTATGCTGCGCAACACCTATCGGAACGAGTACCTGCCCATGACCGAATTCCTGGAAGCCCATGCGTCAGACAGCAGTCTGGTGATGGGCTCCTCTGAAATTGGGTTTCAATACGGATTCAACCGGAATCTATTGGACGACATCCGCTTGGGCTATCACTCCGGCAAGCGCCCGGATTTCGTCGTTATCGACGACCGGTATCGTACCTGCTTTCGAGCCTTCGAAAAATCCGAGCCCGATGTGTACCGCCATGTCATGAAGTATCTCGAGACCGAGTGTCGCCCGGTCTTCACAGTCGGACAGTACAGCATCTATGGATGCCAGATAGCTGCCGGCCGCTGAATCGAAGAAACCGGGAATGAAAGCAAAACCATTGGACGGCTGGGCACGCCGGGCGATGATGGAGAGCGCGTCCGTTTATCATGGGGTTGATAGGATTAGATCCGTTGTTGGAGCCGACGCAGCCGTGAACTGGCGATGGAAGGCGCGCATCCAAAGCGCTTGTGCAAGCCTGCCGTGGCTCGCCGAGCCTGCCTACTATTTCCTGCAGCGCGCTTTTGGCCGTCTGCGCAGACCTCCGGACCCATTTTTCACTCTCAAAGGCTGCGCCGAACTGGTCATCTTCCTACGGAACGCCGGAAGGCCCGTAGAAGGCGCGCGCATGATGGAAGTTGGAACCGGGCGCGCCCTCGACATGCCCATCGGCTTTTTCCTTTGCGGCAGCCAATCCGTCGTGACGTTCGATCTGCACTGTTACTTGAAACCTGGTCTTGTGATGGCTTCCGTTCGTGCGATGTGTGCCGCGCGAGACCGGGTCTTCAAGATCCTGGCGCCGGCGGCGGATGAGAAACTTCTGCGGAAACGGCTCGAATGGCTGTGTTCTTCGCCAAGCTGCACCGAGTTAATGCAGCGCGCCAACATACAGTACCGCGCACCCGCGGACGCCGCAAACACCGGTTTGCCGGACCGCAGCATCGACGTGCAGATGTCGTATACGGTCTTCGAGCATATCCCGCGGGACACGCTGCAAGCGATTCTCCTGGAGGCCAACCGCATCCTCACCCCCGATGGGCTCGTGCTGCATCACATCGATCCATCGGATCACTTCTCGCACGAAGACCCTTCGATTTTGCCCATCAACTTTCTCCGCTACTCCGATGACGAATGGAATCGAATCGCGGGTAACCAGTTTGCTTATCACAATCGCATTCGCGCGGCAGAATTCGCCGACCTTTACGCCGAGTGCGGCCATGAGATTCTGATGTGGAAACCACATATCGACGCAGCCTCTCAGCATGCTGTGGAGAACGGGTTTCCGCTTCATCCCCGATTCGAAAAATATTCTTCCGACGTTCTAAGCACGGTGGTCCTACAGGTGCTCTCCCGGCCGGGCCCGAGTCAATCCCAGCGGTATCGCAAGGACGGAGGCAAGTAGCGCGCGAGCTTCTCTCGAATCTGGCCATACTCTTCTTTCGTCGGGATCCGCATGAAATAAGCGCTGGCTGCGTATACGGTTGCGAAGACTACGCCACAAGCGGCCAATATGAGCAAAGGAGCTGCTTCCGCAATGGAGAATCGAAGGATTCCGCATGCGAATCCCGCCAGGAGGCATGCTACAGCGAGCTTGCCTACGTCCTTCAGCAAGAAGATGTCTCGCCGCTCCACTTCAATCAGCCGGCCAAAATGGATGGCGATAGCGGCCCGCTCCAGGAAATTGATTCCCACCACGACCGTGACAACGCCAATCGGCCCGAGCTGGCTGGTCCACAATCCAAAAACCAGGACCATGGCTGCGATGATGGAGAAACGTAACTTCAACACAAAATATCTCTCGCTCGCGTAAGCCCGAACAAGCGGGTCCGGCAGAAAAATACCCAAGGGCAACAACGTAAGGTTGACTGCGAAAATGGGCCAACTGCTCTGGTACCGTGGTGTGAACACAAACTTGATGAACTCCGGCCCCACAACCATGAGCAATGCATAGACGGGGAAGTAGATTGCTGCAAGTTTGCGAGCGGCCCGTGCTATTAACGAAATGATCTCCCTGCTCTGTCCTTGCTTCTGCATCAAGCTCACTCGAGTAATGAGGACGGAGTTGGTGGCGTCTTGCATCAGTACCAGCAGCGGAAGTTGAATGGTGCCGATGGCATAGATCGCGAAGATGGCCGGCCCGAAACGATTCGATACGAAATAATTGTGAAGATCGGTTTGCATCATGAACAGGAGGCTGGCGGAGCCCAGGGGAATGGCATAAGAGAACTGCCTGCGGACCATGGGCAAGTCAAAACTGTGCCAGAAACCTTTAAATCGCGACTGGAGGTAACCCACTAGTACTGCAATTTGGATAACGCCATATAAAATAGCTGCACAGATCAGGGACCGAACGGTTCCGAACAGCAGCGCCGCCATGACTAACAAGCAAGCCCGAGCGAGATGGGTGCCGATGATGAATTTCGTGGCCAGCTTGATCTCCTCATTCGCGATCGGAACGCCTTCCAAGAACGCGCCAACGATCCAGGTCAGGATAACGACCCCGATCAGGGGCGCGTACGCGCCCAACTGCGGCTCGCGGAAGATCGCGGTAAGGATCGATGGACGAAACAACAGCAGCAAACTGGCTAGCACGCCTACCAGAATGTTGAAGGCCATGATGTTAAAGATCGTTTGCGGCCGTTTGTCGGGCTCGCGGGGCAAGTAGTAGAAGGCGCTCATGCTGAACGCCAGCGGCAGAAGATTGACAGCGGTGCCCACCACCAAAAAAACCTGCTTGTAGAGTCCGAACTGCACTTGGTCCAGACGGCGGACGAGCAGCAGGGGCAGGGCGACGCTGAAGCTGAAACCCACGGTCTTGGCAAACATCAACCAGGACGCACGGGAAGTCAGAGATGCCGTTTGCGAGGCCGCCGGATTCATGCTCGATCCCTAGGCATCAAGTTTCAGTATCCCACGCGTCGTAGGAAACCGACAGGTCTCGATCCGGGATACTGGCCGGGGCGCCAGCAGATGGGGGCCCGGTGCGGGAGAACAACTGTTTTCGAACAGTCCTATGCATGCTACATTGGACCTGTGACCGCATGAGTCGATTTAACAATCCCAAGGCTCTGCAAATGCTGCGTGCTGCCCCGACCCCCGAGGCAACGATCGCGCACATACCTCCAGTCGCGCCCGCGGCTGGCGTTCGGGTTCCGGTTGTCTACACTCGTGGGGCGCAGCCAAACACCGTGCAGAGGTGGTGTTTTGCTGTTCTTTGCGCATATCTCTTATCCAGTTTTGCCAACGAATTTGCGTTCCGCCTCTTCCACGGCAAGGCATACATTTCCACAGTAACCGTGGCTCTGATGCCGATCCTGCTGCTGGCTACGGGAAGCCTTCTCAGAGGTTTCGACGTGTCTGTGGGTAAGTGGTGGCTGGCCTTTGGAGTCTGGCTTGCGATCTGTGCGCCATTCAGCTTTTGGAAGCACGGCACAGCCGAAGAACTATTGAATTATTATTTCAGGGATTACATCCTGTACTTCGTGATTTGCGCCTCGGTGCTCACACTGCGGAACTTGACGACGCTCATGTTTGTTCAGCAAGCCGGTGCATTCCTGGTGGTGGTTTCCTGCATGGCCTTTGGCTCCATGGAGGATGGGCGGCTCTCAGTCAGCAAGAGTGTTTTTTCGTTCCTAGCCAATGCCAACGAACTCGGCCTGCAACTCCTGCTCGGGATTGTCTTCCTCATGTTCTCATTTTTCCGTAAGGGCATGCTTGCAAAGGCGATCAGCTTCGGCACTATACTCCTTGCCTCCAGATACATGTTCAAGACCGGCTCGCGAGGGGTCTTCCTCGCATCGGTGGTAACAGTGATGATTAGTCTTTTCCTGAGCCGCAACAAACTTAGGGTCGCCCTGGTAGTGTTGCCAATATTTGCGGTGATGGTATTACTCCTCCCGTCAGAAACTTTCCATCGCCTCACCTACATTGCGACCCATTCTGAAAATATCAGGGTCGCGACTGGAGAGGATGCGACGGCCCTAAGTTCTCAAATGCAGCGGGAACGCCTATTCTTACACAGTGTTAAGCTGACGTTACAACATCCTTTGTTCGGGGTTGGTCCAGGCCAGTTCACGGCCGCGGCTTCGGACGAACAGGGAAAGAAAGGGGAGCTTGCCGACTGGAGAGGGACTCACAACTCATACACACAAGTGTCTAGTGAAACGGGATTTCCAGGTCTCATTTTCTATAGCGCCGTCATTGCCATATGCCTGCGCATGAACTATCGCGTATACCGGCAGGTCGTGGGCCGGAAGGGACTTGAGGATTACGTGGGATTGAGCTATTGCTTGTTTTTGTCCACCGTTGTCTATGCTATTAGCACGTTCTTTTTCCATATAGCATACAGCGCGTACTTGCCGGTTCTTGTCGGCATGTCTGTAGCCACGCATTTTGCGGCGCGGCCTGTGTTGGAGAGCCTGGCCGGCCGGGAAACAGTCGGCGCAGCCATTCGATAGGAACGCGATGTGCGGCAGCTTGATCCAGCGCAGAATATCGTCCCGTGCGAATAACATCGGGACTACCTAAAGGAAGATCGGAATTGGACAAAGCCGGCAAGAGCCACTGGGATGGATTTTGGGACGTGCGCGCCCAGGCGCGGCCGGAGTCTTCCCGTTTCCCGGTTCTGCGTGGATATCGGAACGCAAAGCAGGCGGAGTTTATGCGCCAAGCGTTAACCGGAATCGAAACCCAAGGCAAGAAGGTGCTCGAGTTAGGCTGCGGGGATTCGGTGTGGCTGCCCTACTTCGCCAAGGAGTACGGATTCGAGGTCTGGGGTCTGGACTACTCCGAGATCGGGTGCGAGTTAGCGCGGAACGTTCTTCGGCGGGAAAACTTATCCGGCGAAATAATATGCGGAGACATCTTCTCACCGCCTCAGTCGATTCTCGGCACGTTCGACCTGATGATCAGTTTTGGCGTGCTGGAGCACTATGAAGACCTGCAGAGCCGCTTGAAGTTGCTGGCACGGTTCCTGAAGCCGGGAGGGCTGATGCTAACCAGCATCCCGAACTTCCGCGGCGCTGTGGGATGGATGCAGAAGGTGTTGGGTCCGCGGATATACGAGACACACGTTCCGTGGAAAAAGCGCGATTTCGAAGAGCAGTTGACTCTCGCCGGTTTCCAACTTCTGGATTGCCGCTACGTCCTGTTGCACGACTTTGCCATATGCATCGTCGATCCTCCAACGGCGCCTAAGGACGGCCTTTTTGCTTTTCTCAAAGCCTGGACAGGTGTGGCGATGCTATTCGAAAATAAGTTCGGATACTTCCCGTTGAATCGGATCACAGCGAGTTATATTTACTCACTCTGCCGGAAACCTTCGTGAGACATGGCCCGTCGCTTTTATTCGGCCGCTTGCCGCGACACCAAGCCGGTTGTCTGTGGGGAGCTGCGCGCGACGAACATCACTTGGTAGGCGAACAATCCGGGCATCATCCAGGTCGCGAGTGCCAGGATGCGGTTTAGCATCTTCAACACGATGTTGCCGGGCGACAAACTCAGAACCAGTTCGATCGGGATGACGGTGTGCTTTTCTTCCAGAATCGAATACCCGCTCGTTTCCATGAGCCGGCGCGCGGTATTCCGGGTGAAGAAGCGTAGATGCGTCCGGTCCAGAATGCCCCGTTGCGAATAGTCGAAGCGTCCGAATAGCAGCATCAGGCGGGCGGCTACATTCGCTACGTTGGGCAGAGACACGATCAAAAGCCCGTCCGGACTCACGACGGAATGGCATTGCTCGAGGACCCGTTCCGGATGCTGGAGATGCTCCAGGACGTCCAACAGTAAGACGCGGCTGAAACGCTTCCCCTTAAATCTCTGGATCGCGGGGGCGATGCCGGCATCCAGATCGGCGCTGCAGTACTCCTCGAAGGCGGAAGTCTCGGAAGGCGTAAGCAGGTTATCGATCCCGGTGACCCGATTCCCAGCCTTAGCCAATTCAGACGCGAAGAAACCTTCGCCGCATCCGATATCCAGCACGTCCTGATTCGTCCCAACCATCTTCCTCGCGTAATAATGGCTGGAATATCTACTGCGCTTGATCGGATAATGAACAAAGTATTCCTGGAATTCCGGAAAGCAGCGCACCGAGCGGCAAGTTTGCTTGTATCGCCGCACGGCCCGGGCCACATGGCGCGCGTAGCGCATCCCATCCACGTAGCAGAGTTCGTCGCCGTAGTAAGTGGGAATCGGAACCTCTTTGATTCGGTAGCGTTGATGGTGGAGCTTGATGATAATTTCCGTATCGAAATGGAAATCGTCCGTCATGTGGGTGAAGTCGATGTTTTTTAACGCTGCGAGATTGTAGGCGCGATACCCACTGTGGAACTCCGTGAGATCCATTCCCAGGGCGCGGTTCTCGTACACGGACAGGATCCGGTTGCCAACGTACTTGTACAGAGGCATACCGCCTTTGATTGGGCCGCCGTAAGTCCGCATCATGCGAGAGCCGAAAACGGCATCGGCCTCGCCCTGAACGATCGGGTGATAAAGATGCGACAGAATCTCCGGTGCGTATTGGCCGTCCCCGTGAAGGAGCACGACAATGTCGAAGCCCTTGTCGATGAAATAACGGTAGGCGGCCTTTTGATTGCCGCCGTAGCCTAAGTTCCTGGGATGCGACAGGACTTGTAGTTTGGTAAGCTGCCGTAGCGCCTTGAGCCCCATCGCCAGCTCGTACGTGGCGTCCTGGCTGGCGTCGTCGAAAACCGCGACTTCTTCGACGTTCTTCCAGACGTTGGGCGTAATCCGCTTGAGGACTCTCGTGAGAGTTGTGACGGCGTTATAGGTGACGATGAGGATCCCGATGCGTTTACCTTCGTTCGGGGCGAACGGAGTGTCGTCCTGCAACGGGCCTGGACGAAAGGCGGGAAGGGGTTCAAAGGGCAGCGCTTCGCCGGCCGCCTGAACGTCGTTCGTCGTCGAACCCATCTTCCCTTGATTTTCCCACAAGTGTCGCGGCGCGGGAGGAAATGAAGGTGCAATGGGCTACGGTTACAGAGTCACATCACGGATGTGCGTCGCGATGTACCACTGGTTGCCGAACGCATCCTTTGCACCGGCGCTGCGGTCGCCATACGGCTGGTCGGCCGGCGGCGAGATGGAAGTCGCGCCCGCGTCGAGCGCGCGCGTGTAGCTCGAATCCACGTCGGGAACATACATGTAGAACATGCTTGGCATCGGCTGATAAGGCCCGCCCGCCTCGCCCATCTCCAGAATCGAGTCGCCGATCCGAATCTTGGCATGATGCACCACGCCGTCGGGCGACGCGTATTTCGCAAGCTCTTCGGCGCCGAACGCGCGCTTCAGGAAGTCGATGACCGGCTCCGCGCGGAGCGGATGCAGGTAGGGCGTCACTCGGCGCATGCCTTCGGGAACGTAGCTTTCTCCCTTCCAGGTTGCAATGTACCAGTGATTGCCGGCCTGGTCTTTGACGCCGCCACTGCGCTCGCCATAGAACTGATCCGCGGGCGCTTGGAGCGGCACTCCACCAGCTTCCAGAGCGCGCTGGTAGGCGGCATCCGTGTCTTCCACGTAGATATGCAGCGCTGTGGGCATCGGTTCCCGAGTCAAGCCCGATTCTGGAGTACCGCCGCCAATCATCAGCATCGAATCGCCGATGCGGACTTCGGCGTGGATTCCGCCGGCGGGCGTGGATGTGCGGAAGGTCTCTTCGGCGCCGAAGACCTGCCTTGCGAAATCGATCGTCGCCGGTGCGTCTTTGACGACTAGATATGGTGTGAGCGTGTGATAGCCCTCAGGAATCGGGCTGACTACGGGTTTAACTTGAGTTGGCATGGATGATTTCCTTTCCAGTTCAGTTTTGAGACGTGCTTTGAAATTCTCGCGTGGAAGATCGCGCAAATCCTGTGCGATACGAAGCAACGGAGCGATAGCCGGATCAAAATCCTGATTAGCATGCTGGCCGGCAAGCATGGCTTGAACGGCCAGGTCGAGTTGATCGGCAATAGAGAGCTTAGGCATTGGCGCCCTCCATCTGAGCCCGCAGGGTCTGCAAGGCGCGAAACTGGAGTTGCTTTACGGCGCCTTCGGTTTTTCCCAAGCGCTCGGCGGTCTCGCGGATGCTCATCTGCTCCACGAAACGATCGAAGATCACGCGCCGCTGGTCTTCGGGAAGCCGGTTCACCAGTCGAAACAGCCGGCCGCGATTTTCGATCGCTTCGAGATCCGGCGGAGGGGCGGTTTCGAGCGGGTCTTGGGCGACGGAAACCTCCCGAGCAGCGCGCTTCGATCGATCGACCAGGGCGTTCGCGGCAATTCTCATTAACCAGGCTCCGAAAGGGGCTCCGCGCCACTCATAATTGGGCAGATTGGCCAGAGCCCGGTGGAAAACATCGGCGGTCAGATCTTCGGCGGTGTCCCGATCGCGCACACGCCGGGCGATGTACGCGTAGATCCGTTCAAAATGAATGTCGTAGAGATCGCCGAATTTCGCCGGATCTCTTTGCGCAGCTTCGACCAGAAGACGCTCGTCGAGATCGGTTCCGGCCGCCATTGCTCTCTCAACTGTATAAACTGTGGAGGCGGAAAAACGTTACGCGCATGTCTCAATTGATAGAAACGGCCGCGCGGACGCACTCCGCTACGCGCTTCACGGCGTTATCCGGCATGAATGGCCACAGCGGGAGCGACAACACCTGGCGGCAGGCGGCTTCCGCGTTGGGCAGATCGCCGCGGCGCGCGCCGCAGTCTTGAAACGCCGGTTGCAGATGCAGTGGCACGGGGTAGTGCAGGCCGGTGGCGATTCCATTCTTGTACAGCGCGTCACGCACGTGGGAGCGCCGGCGAACCTGGATCACGTACAGGTGACACACCGAATCGTCCGTGCGCGGCACGATCCTCACGGCTCGCGCCCCGCTCAACAGCTCGTCGTAGAGATGCGCAATCCGACGGCGCTCGGCGTTCCATTCCGTCAAATGCGGCAGAAAAGCTCGCAGATAGCAAGCCTGCAATTCGTCCAGCCGTGAATTGATGGCCGGCATCCGGCTGACTTGATCATTGCGCCGGCCGCCATCGCGCAGCATCTTCAAAAATCGCGCCGTCGAAGCGTGATTAGTCAGCACAGCACCGCCGTCTCCCAGGCAGGGCAGGTTCTTGGTGGGATAGAAGCTGTATGCCACCCAGGGCGAAAAACTCGTGAGCGCCCGCCCGCCGCAGGATGCTCCATGCGCCTGGCAGGCGTCTTGCACCATCGCCACGCCAGTTTTCTTCGCCAGCGCGGCCAGGCTCGGCAAGTCGCAGGGTTGCCCGTACAAATGCACCGGAACGATCGCGGCGGTTTTTCGTGTTATTCGCCTGGCGGCATCGATGGGGTCGAGCAGCAGCGTCTCCGGATCCACATCCGCAAAGCGCACTTTGAACCCGGCAGCCAGAATAGCCTGGGCCGTAAACGGCGACGTGAGAGCCGGCGCGATCACTTCAGATCTTCCTCCGGCGGATGAACGCACGGCGCGCAAGCACAGCTCGATCGCAGTCGTGCCCGTGCCGGTTCCAATGGCAAATTTTGCGCCTAACGCCGCGGCCAGTTCGCGCTCGAATGCCGCGACCTGCTCGCCCAGGATGAACTGCCCGCGCTCGAACATCCGCTCGAGATTGCCGCGCCATTGCGCTTCAGTGGCGGCAAGCAGCGGACGCAGATTCACCATCGGAATCACAATTGGAATGCTCATGGCTTTTTCGTTCTAAGCGCCACAACCCACAGCAGCAGCCTCAGGCGGATCAATTCATACAACGTAATCAGCAGCGACCGGTAGCGGAAGAATTGAGACCGGCCGTACAAGCGCGGATAGTGATGCACACCAACCTCCACCACCCGCCATCCGCTCAGCTCCAGCTTTCTGACCAGTTCAACACACACGGCGCCGCTGGTGGAAATGAGCGGCTGCTCTTCCAGCAACCGGCGGCGCACCAGCCGGAAATCGCAGTCGATATCGCGCAAGCGGACGCCGAACAGTGCGCGCGCGAAAGTGTTGTATACGCGTCCGATCCAGATGCGATGTTGCGGATCGCTGCGGTTGAGCTTATATCCGTTCACCAGGCCGACGTCCTCCGACATTTCGCGCAGCAGGTTCGGGATCTCGTCCACGTCGTATTGAGAATCGCCGTCGGTGTAGAAAACGAACTCCTTGGACGCCGCTGCAAAGCCGCTCCGCAAAGCGCCCCCGTATCCGCGATTCACCGGATGCGTCACGACTCGCATGCGCGGGGCGTGCCGCGCGCGAAGCTCTTCCAGCACCTTGCCGGTGTCGTCGTGGCTGCCGTCGTTCACTACGATCACCTCGTAGTCGCGCACGTTCGCTTCGAGCACCGCGAGCGTCTTGTCGATCAGGCCCGGCAACGAAGGCGCATCGTTGTAAGCCGGAAAGAACACCGATAGTGACAACGGGAAATTCACGCGACCTTCTCCGCAATGAGAATTAGCGATTGGCCTATCGGCAAGTTCCAACCTCTGCCTAATAGCTCCGCTTCCAGCGCCAGCGGAACATAGAGCAGTTTGTTCAACCACGCCGGGACCGGCTGGACGCCGCTTGACGGTTTGGCTCGCGTAAGAGGCTCCCAAATGCGAAACCTCGCCAGAGCGACCGGGAACAGAAGCGAGTTGGCGTAGGTGCAACGCAGGATGCGGAAGCCGAAATCGGTAACAAGCTGCACCAGCCGCTTGCGGGTGAAGCGCTGCTTTTCGTCGATAAACAACGAATGCCTGCTGCGGAGAATGTCCAGCGCAGCCACGCGCAGCACAAGCAGGCCGCCGGGAGCGAGCACGCGCGAAAACTCCTGCATCGCGATCCGCTCGCGTTCCCGTTGAACGTGGACCAGCACATCGAGACTGACCAGCGTGTCGAATGCGGCGCAGGCGTACGGCAAGTTCCCAATATCGCACTGCGTGAGATATTCGACACCCGACCGTTGCGCGATCCGCAGCGCTTGCGCTTCCACGTCGCAAGGGAAGACGCGGCCGGAATAATGCTGCTGGAGGACGCGCGCAAAATCGCCGGTGCCGCAGCCGGCGTCCAGGGCCCTGGTGCATTTGCGCGCGGGAACGGCACGTTCCAAAACGCGGAACAGAATCTTCTCCATTCCGCGATACCACCAAAACTCACTTGCGACGCGCGCGATGTTGGCAAGCTCGGCCGGATTCATCGTCGATCGCGTTCAGGAATACACCATTTGAATCAAGGCTCGGATGTAGCCGAAAGCGTAGGCAAAAGCTTGGTGTCCACCGGCGTCGCCTTCAATGCGCGGGACGTGGTCGGGCATCAGCATGCCATCGTAGCCCACCTCTTTGTAGGTGCGGATGGCACGGATCAGGTCCACGTCGCCATCGTCCGGAAAGGTTTCCTGGAAGTTGAGGAAGCCTCCGCGAATGTTGCGGAAATGGACGTTGAAGATTTTCTTGCGCGATCCGAAATAGCGGATCACGTCGTGAATTTCCTCGCGCGGATTGCGCAGCATCTCGGACACGGTGCCCTGACAAAAGTTCAGGCCGTGATAGGGGCTGGCATGGATTTCGATGAAGCGCTTGAGTCCGTCGACGCTGCCCAGCACACGATGGACGCCGCGGAATCCGCGGTCGCGAGGCATGCCCGGATCGTGCGGATGGCAAGCCAGCTTCACTTTGTATTCCTCGGCCACCGGAATCACGCGCTTCAAGAAATACGCGATGCGATCCCACATCAGCTCTTCGCTGACCGGTCCGGCTTCGGTGAGCGGCGGATCCTGCTTGGCCTGATCGTAGACGAAGGTGCTGTAGCGCGCGCCGCCGCGTCCACGGCTGGTTCCGGAGCGAACTACCCCTAGTATCGACATGTTGTATTTCGCGATCGGGATCCCGGCCTTGGCGCAATTGCGGATCATCTGGCAGATATCGTCGATCTGGCGGTCGCGCTCCGGGCTTTTGCCCAGCATGATTTCCGGATTCTCCGACTTGGTAATGTAGTGCGAGCTGAGCGGAAGCGGCACGGCTTCCAAGCGGATTCCGAACGATTCAACGCGCTCCCGCAGTTTGATCAAGCCTTCGGCCGACCAGTTTTCATCGAATTTCTCAGACGGCAACGTGCTGCACATGTGAGTGACGCCCAAGGCCGCGATCACGGGCAGGATTTCGTTGGAGGAACCGTGTTGCGTTCCTAGTTTCATGCGTGCGGCAGTGGGCGCGGATTGCTGCGCTTGAGATGCAGCCGCGGGCAGGGCTGCTAATTCGAGAAAAGTTCGTCGGCGCATAGATACATTATCGCGACCTTCACCGGACCGCGAGCGTTGTTCCCGGCTGGCTGGGGATGCCACCGACCGTCAGCACCACTGTGGCGGCGCCGGAAGCGATGTTGTCGGGAATGCGGGCGTTCACTTGCAGCGCGCCTGCCACCAACCCGGGCGCGTTGCCTCGGTACGTGACCTCGGCTGGCTGGCCTGCGACACTCACGGTGACGAGCAGCTTGGGCGCCGGGAGATCGTCTTGGGTGATCTTGCCGTCGATGCCTGGTGGATCGGTCTGACCCGCGCCAGTGGCGAAGAGCATCACCAGGGATCCTTTGGCGGCGGCGTTCGCGCTAGAGTTCATGCTGAAATCCTGATTGAGGACCGCGGCCTGTCCGACGCCCGAAGAGTCGAACGTGAACAATCCAGGAGACGCGCCGTTCACTGGCAGGTTGAGAGACAGCACGGTATTGCCGTTGTATGTCACTTGCGCCAGCGTGCTGGTTTTGTCTGTTACCGCGAAAGGGACGATCGCGTTGATCTGGCTGGAAGATGCATAGAGCAGTGGGGCAAGCGCGCCGTCGAAAGAAGCAGCCACACCCGCAAGCTGATTCGGGATGAAGCCGCCGCTCGGAACCGAAGCTGCCGGAACCGCGGGGCCGATGTTATCGCCGAAGATACTCACGATCTCGCCGGGCGCTACCGGACCTTCCGTGAAGCTCGCCGCATGCAGTATCTTGTTCTGCCGCGCCTGGCCGGAGTTAGGATCGACCATCAGCGACGATTCATCGATGGCTTCGAAGTCGGAGCCATGCACGCGCCGCAGCTCGCGCAGGCGATCGTTGTTCCAATGGTCGTCGGGCGCGCCGGAGATGAACCAGGACGAGCCGTTATCGGCCAGCAGCATGCCGTATTTCTTCAGCGCTCGCAGGATGACCTGATTTTCCGGCGAAAAACCGGAGATATCGAAGCTCGCTTTGAGACGGAAGCGCGCGCCCATGGGAGGGTATTGCGCGCCGGTCAGCGATGAAGCGAAATGCCTGCCGGGCCATACGTACACGCGGCGCGTTTGCGGCACGGTAAAGCGAATGGCGTGGCGGATCTCGCCCGAGGCAACCTCGTCGTAGCGGACCAATCCGGGTACGATGGGAAGTCCCGCGGCATCGGAGGAGGTCCAGGTATCGTGCCGAAGCGCGTTGGAATTCAGTTTGAAGATCGCACCCGAGCCGGCCTTCCAGCTTCCATCGCTTTGCGGATAGGAGCTGAAGACTTCATACAACACGCAGTTGTCGCGATCGACCACCAGAACGTGGCGGTCGCCGGAACTTTGGCTGCCGCCTTCGATGGGAGCATCCGGCGGAATTGGATATGGCCCGGGATCACTCTCGTCGGCGTACTGGAAGGTGAGCGGAACTTTGGGCTGGCTGCCAGGCACCACCACGAACGGAATGCCGATGGGTCCGCCTTGAAATGTTCCGGAACCAAAATCGGGTACCAGTGGCTTATCCGCGCCGATGGTAGCGACGTATGCGAAAGAATTCGGATCCACGGGCAGACGATCGACGGGCGTGTTCCAAACGTTGTTAGCGGGGAAAACGGCGCAACCGGCGATGGTCTGCGCGGGCGCGAACCGGCAAGTCGCGAGAATTATAAGCGCAGCAAACGTTCGACGATCCAACCGCCCTCCGCGTAGAACTCTACATTCGAGTGTGGATGGATTCGGCGCACGGCGTCAAGTTGCAGTAGCTGGCCGGCGGCGTTTGTGGCTCCCGCGAGATAGACCGGCCGGGGCGCGATCACTCCTGCCAACTGGGGAAGATCCGTGTGAGCCAGCACGTCAGGAACGAAGCTGGCTGACGGCTGCCTGTATTGCTCCGACTCCACGATGCTTCGGAAAGACGCGAGACCGCCGGAAAGATAGACGCTCGCGATGTCTTTCGACAAGGCCGCGGCGAAGAGCACGGGGATGGTGAGCCGGCCCGATGCGGCGATCGAGATCGTTCCGCGGACCTTGAGCGCCTCAACCAGAGCCAGAATGTCGGCCACGCGCTGAGCCAGCAGCGGGTGCCCCAGGATGAGCGACGCCCAGGCATACCACTCTTCGGTCGCCCACTGGATGGTGTGCCCTTGCGAGCCTCGGCCGACCTCGGGGCGGAGATCGCCGATGCCGCGGAGGTCCGCCGCGCAGGCGATGCGTCCCTGGGCGGCGAGCGTCTCGCACAAGCCGCCCTCGCGCCAGTGTGGACTGCGGCCGCGCTCGTCGAGAATCAGAATCACGCGCGCACTCGCTGTCTTCGGCAGGAACAACCACGCCGGAACCCAGACCTTTGGCGCGGACGCGACTTCGATGGCCTGCACCTGTATGTCGCCGGAAGGCACGTTCCCGAGCTTCGCTGCCTGGACATTTTGCAGAACAGGTTCCAATTTGAGCAAAGCTTCCAAGCGCTGCGCATGCTCGGGTGTCTGAATCGTGGCGGCTCGCCGGCGCATGAGTTGAAACGGCGTGACGCTCTGAAAATCGCGAACCACGTTGCCAGACGGGCCAACCCAGAGTTTTTCGTCCGGCTCAATCGCAACCGCAGGCTCTTTGTCGATGCGGCGGTCCGATCCTTTCAGATGGCGTTCGAACCAGTTGTAGATCCGCAGGCGGAGTTCGTAGCCGAGTGTGTGCGGCAGCGGAGTGGCGGCCCACGCGAGTGAGCTTCTGTGACCCAGCACGCCGTACACGTGTTGCAGCTTCTGGTACTCCTGCCAGCCATTCGAAATATATTGCGGCGAATAAGTGCCGAAGAAGTCGTGATCGCTTACGAGGATCAGAAGCGGCTTGGGCGCGAGCGGATAAAGCAGGTCCCAGCGGTCGAAGCCGAGCGGGCCCGATCCGATGAGATCCTGTTCGGCGTCGTCAGCGGAGCCGGGTGGATCGAAATCCGCGCACGCGAAGTTTTCCGTATTGCCGGAAGCGACAGCCGCGGTCGCCAGCCGCTCATCCACGGCGGCGAGCAGCATGGTGAGCGTGCCGCCGCCCGACTGTCCCGTGGATGCCAGCCGCGTAGAATCCACTTGCGGATGCGCGGCGAGATAATCGAGACTTCGCATCGCGTCCCAAACCTGGAAGCGCGACGCGGTATCGCCCACCAGCAGCATCTGTTTGCCTGGATAGGTGTGTTCGTCGTCGGAAGATCTGAGGCTGGTTTGACCGTTGGCGCCCTGATAATAGACACGCTCGCCTTGGCCCATCGGATCGAACGCGAGCACCACGTATCCCAGCCGCGCCAAGCCCTGGCAGCATTTCTGATACGTATCCGCGGCCTTGCCGTTGCCGCTGTGACCCATTTGAAAGAGAACGCCGGGGTACGGCGGCTTTCCTTCGGTTGGAAGATAGAGGTTGGCGGTGACGTAAAGCTCCGGCCGGCTTTCGTAGACCACTTTTTCGAGCCGATAGCCGGTACGTTCGAACGAACCGAGCGTGCGCGGACGCAACGGCGTCCGTTCCGGCTTCCCGCCCGTGATTTGCCAAAAAGTTTCTGTGACCCAACGCTGGCGTGTAGCTATGGCCGCGGGAGTGCTGAGTTTCGCGATCTCACTGTTCCGCCGCTCGAAGGCCTCGCGGGCCAGATTGCGCAGATAATCGGGCAGACAGCGTGAATAGTCGCGATACGCGGTGCCGGGGTAAGCCGATTGCGGCCAGGCTCGCCAGGCGCCCATCGACAGCAGGAGAAGTTCGCGCCTGGACAGACGCGGCATCATCCCGCTCAGGGATCTAGTGACCTGGTTCATTCAGTACGTCTCCGAAACGCCGGCTGGAAAGCCGGCGGCAGGGAAGAATCCCTGCCCCACAAGACCAAACCAACACAGGCAGGAATGCCTATGCCACTTAGAACGTAAGCCGCATCGACAGCCGGATCTGCCGCTGTGCGGCAATGGCCTCTTGCGGGCTGCTGAAAAGGAAGCGCCCGAAGTCGGTATTCGGGTTGATGCTGGCGGGATCGAGCGGAAGCAGCTTCAGGGTCTTCGGATTCACTCCGACGTCGAAGCTGCCGAGATCGGCCACGGACGAGCTGTCGCCTGGAATCAGCCGCAGCGGATGATTGAACGCATTGTCCAATTGAGCCCGGAAGTTCAGGCCGATGCGCTCGGTCAGATGGAAGTTCTTGGTGATCCCGAGGTTCACGCCCCAGGCGCCTGGCCCCACGAGCGAGCCGCGCTTGGCGTTGGTCGTTGGTCGGATTGTCGAAGACCTGCGAGCCGATGACCGGGAATCCGAAAGCAGATCGATCCCAGAACGCGTCTCCGGTTCGATGATATGGGTCTCCGGCCACAGTGGCGCGATAGCCTCCTCCGAACCCACCTTCGATCGCGGCATCCGAATTGTCGGAGGCGATGTTGCCCAACGTGATGGGGCTGCAGCCGTTGCAATCCCAGAAGGGCGTGTAGGCGGTTCCCGTCTTGGCGAACATATTCCATGCAAGCTGCCAGCCGCCCAGGATTCCGTCGGCGACCTTGGGCAGATTGGGGAGGTACTGGCGCCGGCGGCCAACGGGAAGGTCATAGGTTCCGTATGCGATGAAGCGGTGGCGCGACGTAAAGCCGTCGGGTCCTGTGTCGCCGCCGGGACGGAACTGGTTGTAGAGCGTTCCGCCCAGGCTGGAGTTGGAGTCGACGCCGCTGGACACCTGGTCGAGGTACGTGTATGAAGCGCTGAACATCAAGCCCGAGGAGTAGCGGTGATTCACCTCCAATTGCATGGCGTGCGTGCGGCCACTGCCGATATTCCGAAACTGGGTCATCCCGCCGCCCTGATTTGGAAAGGGCCGGCGCGCCGTGTCTGCCGCAGATTCCGAGCAATCGCCATTGCCCACCGGATCGCAGGCCGTCACGCCATCGCCGGTCGTCGTTCCGAACGGAATGTCGTTGGCCGGAATCTCATTCAGATCGAATCCGGCGATCAGTCCATGCATGCGCGTGCCGAGGTATGAAATGCGAAATGCCGTCTTGAAACCGAGTTCTCGCTCCACGGTGACGTTGAACTGGTCGATGCGCGGCGCCTGCAAGCCGAGCGGAATCGCATTGACAGCAGGTTGACCGCCGAAAACAGGCAGAGCGCCGCCGGTAAAAGGCTGGGGCCAGGCGGAGAGCGGAGCGGGATTTGGGCTGCCCGCGCAGGGTGGCTTGGTGCAATTGGTTTTTGTACGGCCCTGATTAAACGGCGTCGATTCCATGGCGTCGCGAATGCCCTGCGCTGCGGAGGTGGGATAGAACATGCCCCAGCCGCCGCGGATACTGGTTTGCTCGGTCAAGCGGAAAGCTGCGCCCAAGCGCGCTGCGAAGTTGTTTCTGTCCGAATGCACCAGCCCGCGGCCCAACCCGAGCGAACTCGCGGTCACGGTGCCGTAGGTGATCATGCGTGGATCGATCTGTGACAGCGTTTTCTGGGAAGGAACCACAAAAACACCCTTGGTACCGTTGGACTGCGTGATGTCCGGATCGAAGTTCACCATCAGGTCGTTCTTATCGACGAACGGCGTGAGCAGTTCGTAGCGCAGGCCGAGGTTCAGGGTCAGGCGCTTGGAAACCTTGAAGTCGTCCTGGACGAAGTAGCCGTGTTCCCAGTTGGTGACATCCATGGCCGGGCGTAGGGCGAGGTTGAAGCGAATGCTGTCGGGTGGAAGTCCCAATAGAAATCGAGCCAGCGGATTGGTATCGCTGCCGCTGTAAACAATGAGTCCGCGTACGTTGCCGCGGCCGCTCACGAAGCCGTCCGTGGCGTGGTTGTGAACGATATCGAAGCCCGCACGGATGCTGTGCCGGGCGCTTATCCAGGAGATCGTGTCGCCGAAGGTTGCGGCTCCATCGTCGCGAGGGCGGTCGGCGCTGCGGCCGCCGTTGGGCAGAACCGGATACGGGCCGTACTGAATGCCGACTTGTCCGAAGGAGTTCAGCGCCGCTTGCCCGACCACCGCAGTATAAGCGTCCAGGTCAGCCTGCTGGAAGCCGATGCCCTTCAGGAAATCCGAAGCACGCTTCGGGTCGTGCACGTAGCGGTTCTGAGAGTTGAACCCCCCACGCGCTTCATTGATCAGTTTCGGGCTGAAAATGTGCGTATGGGAGACTGAGAGCGTGTTGTTGGTTTGTTGCTGGATCAGTGTGCCGATGCTCTTGAACGGGTTTCCCACACGTGTGCGCCCGCCATCGGGAAAAGCGCCGTTGTAGCTGATGTAGACGCGGTCGCGCTCGGTGAAGTCGTGGTCGAGGCGGGAGGTCACCAAGTCGCGCGTGATCAGTCCTTTGTCGGTTGCGTTGAATTCGGCCCTACCGTTTGTGGCATTGATGGGAGCATTGACGCTTGTTAGGGGAAGGTAGTTCTTGACGATCGCCGTAGTGAACGGATTCAGGAGCCTGGCCGGGATGGTCGTGAAACGCTGACCGGCTCCGTTGAGGGTGTTGTTGGCGATCTCGGCGGGGGTCAATGTGACGCTGGCGGGGACCACGGGCTTGCGGGAGTCGCTAATCTTCGTGAAATCTCCAGCCAGGACGCTGGCCTGGGCAACCGTAGTGCTGCGGTAAAAGATGGGCGCAACATCCCAACGGCGCTCGTAGGAGCCCATAAAGAACGTCCTTTTCTTCTTGCCGATGGGTACGGGACCTCCGAACGATCCGCCAGCTTCCGTGAAATTCGTAGAAGGGTGGTAGAAGCTCGGCGTGGCGAAGGTCGGCTGGAAGTTCGCCTGGGCGATCTTGTCGTTGATGCTCCAGGCGCCCAGCGCGGAGTTCCGGTTGTCGTAGAAAAGCGATCCGTGATAGGCGTTACCGCCGCGCTTGGTGGTGACGCGGATATTCGATATGCCCGCGTATTCGGCGGTGAAGTTATTCGACAGCACGGTCAGCTCGCCGATGGATTCAAGCGATGGCTGACCGCCGATGGGCTCACCGAAGCCCGCGCCGGTCGCTCTTTGGCCATCCAGGGTGAAGTTGGCGCCCCAGCTCTGCGATCCGATGAATTTGAATCCGTCGTCGGGGTTGAAGGTGATGTTGGGCGTCAGGTAGAGGAAGTCGTAAATGTCGCGGCTATCGCGCGGCAGTTCGATGATCTGCTGAACGTTCAGCGTGTTCGAGATGGTCTGGTTCTCGGTCTGGATCAAGCCCGCTTCGGAGGTGACGGTGATGGCTTCGGCTGCGGTCTTGGGCGAGAGCTTCGCGTCGACGCGCTTGGTTTCGCCGCCGACCAGATCTACGCTCACGATCTCGGCGATGTTGAAGCCGGTGGAGGACACCGTGACCTTATATCTGCCGTACTTCAGCTCCGGCGCCTCGTAGTTGCCTTGATTATCCGTTGTGAGCGTGGTGGTCAGGTTGGTTGAAAGGTCGGTAATGACCACTTTCGCGCCCGGGACTACTGCGCCTGAAGCATCGGTGACGGTTCCACGGATTGTTCCGAGCGTAGTCCCCTGCGCGAACAAGACGTTCGGGGCCGCGAGGACGACGATCAGGAGAACGATTGAGCAAACTGTAGCTTTCTGAGTCAAGGTAGACCTCCTTGGACTGATGGGACGGATTTTATCACTTTCGGGAGCGAAAGGTGTGGGGACAGGGGACTTGCGCCCAGGACTTGCCATACGCCACTCTGAAGTGAAATGGAGCGGTCCAAGCCGGTAGCGTTGACGATCGCCGGTTCCGATCCGAGTGGAGGAGCGGGAATCCAGGCCGATCTCAAGACGTTTCACCAGTTCGGCGTTTATGGCGAGGCGGTGGTGACGCTGATTACCGTGCAGAACAGCGTGGGGTTCCAGCGCGTCGAATGCCTGGCGGCCGATCTGGTGGCGCAACAGATTCGGGCCGCGGTCGACGATATTCCGCCCGGGGCGGCGAAGACCGGGGCACTGGGGAATCGGGAGATTGTTGAGGCCGTCGCGGAACTGGCCGCCGGATTCCGCTTTCCGCTGGTGGTGGATCCAGTGATGGCGAGCAAGCACGGCGCGGCGCTGCTGGCGCCCGATTCAATCCGGATCCTGATGCCACATGCGTTTCTCCTTACGCCCAATCTCGAGGAGGCCGGTCTCGTGGCCGGGATGGAAGTGCATAATATCGCCGGGATGCGCGCCGCGGCGGAGAGGCTGGCTTCGATGGGCCCCCGGGCCGTGCTGGTGAAGGGGGGCCACCTTGCCGGTGATGCGATCGATGTTCTGTATTACGCAGGGGAATGGACGGAGTTTCGGTCGCCGCGCATCGCAACGCGCCATACCCACGGAACCGGCTGCACCTATTCGGCGGGCATCACGGCATCGCTGGCGGCTGGCGATGACCTGCGAGTTGCGATCCAGAAGGCGAAGCAGTATGTCACGGAGGCGATCCGCAGCAATCCTGGGCTTGGCACCGGAGCGGGGCCGCTGAATCATCACGCTGGCTTGGGTTACTAAAGGTTACTTCGCCGCCGGTGGCGTCGATTCCTGTTTCGGCTGCTCCGGCAGGATGAACGACGTCTCGCCCTTGCGGAGCAGCTTCAGCTTCTTACGAATCTCCAGTTCCTGCTCGGATGGGCTCTGTTCGAGCTTCTTTATGCGATCGCGCCGGTATTCATTCTCGCGCTGAAGAGTGGCGTTGTCGTCTTCGAGCTTGCGGATTTCACGCCATTTCTCGCGGAGGGCGGGGATGCCTTGTGGGCCTCGCAAGGTAAAGTATCCATAGACGCCGACGAGCCCGAAGACCAGCAGGATCGCGGCGCGGCGTACAACACGATTCATTCGCAACAGTAGGAGTCCTTACATCGTTTATAATCCTCTTTTGCCAAAAGATCCAGTGGGAAAGCAAAAAAAGTTGAAATGACCGACAAAATCGTTGTGCTGTGCACTTGCGCATCTTCCGAGGAAGCCGGGAGTATTGCGCGCGGGCTGGTGGAGAAGAGACTGGCGGCCTGCGTGAACATACTGCCGGGAATTCGCAGCCTGTATCGTTGGAAGGGTGCGATCCAGGACGATCAGGAGGTACTGCTGGTGATCAAATCCAGCCGTCCTCACTTCGATGCATTGCGGGCCGAGATCGAAAAGCTGCACTCCTACGAGGTTGCGGAAGTGATAGCGTTGCCGATTGTGGATGGCTCGGAGAGCTATCTTGCATGGATGAACCGCGAGTTGGGCGAAGAGCAGGGCTCATGACCGAACGGCCGACGCACGCCCGCTACTGGGTGATCGTCTTCGCCGTCACGCTGGCGATCCTTTCCTACATCGATCGCGTGTGCATCTCGCAGGCCGCGCCCGACATCGTGCGCGACCTGAAATTCAACGACGTCCAGATGGGCAAAATCTTCGGCGCGTTTGCGCTCTCCTACGCGCTGTTCGAGATTCCCGGCGGATGGCTGGGCGACTGGATGGGGCCGCGGAAGGTCCTGATGCGAATCGTGCTGTGGTGGTCGGTGTTCACGGCGGTCACCGGAGCAATGTGGAACTTCGTGTCGCTGTGGGTGACGCGGTTCCTGTTCGGGGCGGGGGAGGCGGGCTGCTTTCCCAACCTGACGAAAGCGTTCACGACGTGGCTTCCGCCAGTGGAGCGCGTACGGGCGCAGGGGATCATGTGGACGTTCGCGCGCTGGGGCGGAGCGTTTACGCCGTTGCTGGTGGTCTGGGTCTTGCGATACGTGAGCTGGCGCTACGCTTTCGTGGTTTTTGGCGGGCTCGGCGTGGTATGGGCGGTTTTTTTCTACCGCTGGTATCGTGACGATCCGCGGGACCAGAAGAGCGTGAATGCGGCGGAGCTGGCGCTGATCGAAGGGTCGGTGCGGCTCGGGTCCGGCCACGGAAACGTGCCGTGGCGCAAATTGCTGACCTCGCGCTCGGTCCTGTTGCTGTGGCTGCAGTACGCTTGCCTGTCGTTTCCGTGGTATTTCAACATCACGTGGCTGCCGACGTACTTGCAGCAGCACTGGCAGCTCGGCAAACAGGACGCTGCGCAGCTTGCAGTCCTGCCGTTGTTCTTTGGCGGCTTGGGATCGCTGTTTTGCGGATCGATTTCGGCGCGCGTCGCACGGCGCTTCGGGTTGGCGCGAAGCCGGCGCGTGCTGGCGACCTCGGGATTTGTGGGCGCGGCGGTATTTATGGCGCTGGCGATTCAGTTCCACGATCCGAAGTGGGTGATGCTCTCGATGGGGCTGGCGGGATTCTGCAACGATCTGGCGATGCCGCCGTCGTGGGCCGCGTGCATGGACATCGGCGGCAAGTACGCCGGAACCGTTGCCGGATCGATGAACATGATGGGGAACCTGGCGGGCTTCGCGTCGCCGGTGGTGGGCGGCTATATCCTGGCAGCCACAGGGCGCGACTGGAACATTTTCCTGTACACCATGGCGGCGGTTTATCTCGCGGGTGTGTTCATCTGGCCGTTTATCGATCCGGAGACACCCATCGAATAGCCGCGAATGAACGCGAATGAACGCGAATGAACGCAAATAGGAACCGGGAGCCATTCGCGTTTATTCGCGTTCATTCGCGGCTTGAAAGTGCTTACGCGGGCGGCCGCTTGAACACCAGGATTTTTGGCGTAAAGATCTGCACTGGCTCGCCGTGCTGATTGAGCATGGTGCTGTGTACTTTCACGATGGCCTGGTTTGGTTTGGAGCGCGAGGGCGTTATTTCGAGGATCTCGCTTTCCACGTGCAGCGTATCGCCGGGGCGCGTTGGTCTTGGCCACTGGATCTCGCCGCCCAGGCCGATGATGCCGGTCGCGAAAGGCAGGCCGCCGGTGACCAGCAGGCGCATGCATACAGCGGCCGTGTGCCAACCGCTCGCTGACAAGCCTCGGAAGATGGTCGCTTGCGCAGCGGCATCGTCCAGATGGAAAGGTTGCGGATCGAATTCCGCAGCGAACGATTTGATGCGGTCTTCCTCCATGCGATACTCGGCCGAAGTGAAGCGCTGGCCGACGTGCAGGTCTTCCAAATACAACATGGTTCAAAATCCCGGCGGGCGCTCGCCAACCACACCGAAGCTGCGTTCCAGAGCCAGCCCCGCGCGGCCCAGCGTGCCTTCGTCGAACAGCCGGCCGATGAGCGTGACGCCATGTGGCACGCGGCGCGCCGGCGAGAATGTTGGCAGCGGATTCGCCGGGTCGGGCGCCCAGTCGCTGCGTGCTTGCGACACGTTGACGAAGCCCGCCCGCAGCGTGAGCGACGGATGTCCAGTGCAGTTGCTGATAGTGAGCATCTCGTCGCGCAGCGAAGGCACAAGCAGCAGATCCACCTGCGAGAAGATGCGGGCCATTTCGTTCGCGACTTTGCGGCGCAGCCGGTCGGCTTGAACGAAATCCACCGCTGAGAGGAACCGCGCCTGGCGGAAGAGATTCGGCCAGGCGTCCGGCGTCTGCACCTTGAGCTTTTTCAGATCGCCGCTCAACGTGAGTTCTTCGAAGGAGGCTGCGGCCTCGGCGAAAAGAAGCAAGTTGAGCGAGCCGTAGGGCCAGTCGGGAAGCGTCGCCTCGACGGGAACCATTTCTAGCTTCTTGATTGCATCCAGAGCGGCGCGGTCCACGTCCGTCGCGGGATTCTCTTTCATCCAGCCGGGGAAGTAGCCTACACGCAGCCCTTGTACGGGCGCGGCCGAATCGAATTCCAGCCCGCTTGGAACGCTGGACAGGTCGCCAGCGTCAGGCCCGGAGATAGCTTGCAACACCAGCAGCGCATCTTCGACGCTGCGCGTCATGGGGCCGAGCTTGTCGAGCGACCAGCAGAGGGTCATTGCACCGGTGCGAGGCACGCGGCCGTAGGTGGGCCGCAATCCGGTAATGCCGCAGCGCATGGCGGGACTCACGATGCTGCCGCCGGTTTCGCTGCCGATCGCGAAACCGACCAAGCCCGCCGCGGTGGCGGCGCCAGGGCCGGCGCTCGAACCGGACGCGCCTTCCTCCAGCAGCCACGGATTCATGGTCTGGCCGCCGAACCAGATATCGTTGAGCGCCAGCGCGCCCAAACTGAGCTTGGCCACCAGCACGGCGCCGGCCTCGTGCAATCGCTTTACGACGGCGGCGTCTTCTTTGGGCACGCGATCGCGAAAAGGCTCGGCGCCATACGTGGTGGGAATGCCCGCGGTGTCGACCAGGTCTTTGGCGCCCCAAGGGATGCCGTGCAGCGGGCCGCGATACTTGCCGGCCGCGATTTCCTGATCGGCTCTTTTGGCTTGAGCCAGCGCCAGGTCGCGAGTGAGCGTGATGATGCAACGGACCTTCGAATCGAAGCGGCCCAGCCGGTCGAGGTAAATGTGCGTGAGCCGCTCCGCGCTAAGCTTGCGTCCCTCGATCCAGCGCGAGAGCTGCGTTAATGGAGCGAAGGCGATATCCGCGTCGGCCGCTGGCAATGGCCCTGGGTCGGTCTTACTGCGCACAAATCGGTCGCGCTCCGGACCTGCCTTCTGTCCCGGCGTGACGGGATCCCAACGCGACCAAGGGGCCACCGTTGGCTCCAAACCCACTTTGCGTGGTCCAGTGCGACGCTCGTAGAGCGCCGCCATGGTGGTGCGCCAGCTATCCGCAGCTACCGCGCGATCCGCGGAGTTCAATTCGATCTGGACGAGCTTCTCCGCTTCGGCAAACGTGGAAGGCGAGACCTTGGGGCCGACGGCCGGTGCGGTACCGAAGGCCGGCGGCGCGCCGGGCGGCAACTCAGCGGGTTTCGGCGGCTGTTTCCTGCAAGCGGCGGCCGCGCTCAACATGGCGACAGAGGCGCCGTTCAAGAAGTGCCTTCGCGATTCAGACATGTTTTCTCCGAGTGTTATACGCGTTCATCCGTGTTCATCCGCGGCCAAAAAAAACAGCGCCGCTCACTTCGGCAACTGCAGCAAGTATTGGCAGATCGCGTCCATTTCCTGCAGTGTGAACTTGGCGGGCGGCATGATGCTGCCGGGCGACGTGCTCTGCGGATCGAGGAAGTGCTTTTCGAGCCACACGCGGTCGTGCCGCGAGCCTTCGCCATCTAGCGGCGGGCCGACCTTCATACCTATGCCTTTGATCTGGTGGCAGGAGCCGCAATGATTCGCCTGGTAGACGGCCGCGCCCTGCACTGCGAAGTCGGGCGCCGATAGAAAGCCTTGCTCATTCTGCGGAGTCAGCTTGAGCACGAATGCGGAGAGCGCGTTCAGCGCGGCGCCGTCGAGCTGGACCGGAGGCATGGCACTGCCCGGCACCACCTGCGCGGGCGCCTTGAAGTGCGGAATCATCCAGGCGGCATTGCGGTGAATGGCGGGCATCTGGGTCAAGTCCGGTCCGATACCGCGCTTGCCTGCTCCCGGATGGCAAGCCTTGCAATTCTCCTTGCGGAAATACGCGAGTCCCGTGAGTTCCTCCGGCGTCAACTGTTGCCAGGCCTGCACTCCTTCCTCGCCGGGAGTGATCTCGTCCGCCTCGGTGGTCTTGGGCGTCGTAACGATGGCGGCGGCGGTCAGGCCGGTCCAGGCGACGAGCGCCAAGAATGCGAATGCAAATGCGAACGTGCGCTTGCCGAGGCGGATCATTGGGCCGCGATCGATGAACGGGATCAGCAGCAACGTCAGCACTGCCAGGCCGGGCAGGACTACGCTCCCGACGGCTTCCAAGGGGCCTTTGAAGAACTTCAGCGTCTGAAACAGGAACAGGAAATACCATTCCGGACGCGGGATGTAAGTGGTGTCCGTAGGATCGGCCAGCTTCCCGAGCGGGACTCGCGCCACCACCGCCATCACGAACAGGATGATGAAGCCGATCGTCACTCCCACGGTATCCTTAAACACCTGCTCGGGAAAAAACTTGCGTCGCGGCGCGGTGTCGCCGACGGCGGGCGCAACGCCATGTCTGCGCACCAGAAAAACGTGAATTCCGATCAGGATCATCATTAGCGGAGGGAGCAGGATGGTGTGGAGCGCGTAAAAGCGTGAGAAGGTAACATTGCCGACGCGGCCCTCGCTGCCCAGCAGCCGTGTCAGATACGGGCCGGCGACCGGCGCCTGCGCGGCGATCTGCGCCGTCACCACCGTTCCCCAATAGGCACGGTTGTCCCAGGGCAACAGGTAACCGGTCAATCCGAACGCCAGAACCATGAGCAGCAGAACAACGCCCAGCATCCAGGTGGCCTCGCGAGGTTTCTTGTAAGCGCCATACAGAAAGACCTGCGTCATGTGCAACACGACGATGATCAGCATCATGCTGGCGCCCCAGTGGTGTAGCCCGCGGATCAACTTGCCGCCAGTCAATTCGGTGACGATGTACTTGACGCTGTTATAGGCGTCGCCGGGCGTGGGCGCATAGTTGAACGCCAGCAGTCCGCCGGAGAAGACCTGGATGATGAAGAAAAACACGGCCACGCTGCCGATGATCTGATGCCATCCGCTGGAGGCCGGGATGTCTTCGTAGAGAAAATTCTTGATGGCCGATTCGAGGCCGGTGCGATGCTCCAACCAGTCGATGAGTTTACGCATGAGGCTCGAGCGGTCCGATCTGGAGCTTGGCGCCATCTACTTTGATGGCAAAGCGATCGAGCGGGCGCGGCGCCGGACCTGCCAGCACTTTGCCGTCGATCGAAAACGCGGAGGTGTGGCAAGGGCAGACGAAATTGTTTGTGGGTGGGTCCCAATGATAAGCGCAGCCCAAATGCGTGCACTGCGGCGAGAACGCGATCACCTGGCCGTCGGGTTGCTTCACCACCCAGGCCGTGGCCTTTTCGCTGGTGACCTTCCAACCGTCCACCCGATTGTGCTGAAACGAAATCTCGGTGGGGGTGCCGGTGGGAATCTGGCTAAGATCGGCGGCGTCCTCCCATTCGTTCTCCTTGCGGACCTTTGGCGGGAAGAGCAGATAGATCGCCGCCGGGGCCGCCAGCGCGACTCCGATCAGGCTCATGGCTCCATAGATGAATTTGATGTAGAACGAGCGCCGGGTGGGCGAGAGTTCCGCGGCTGCTTCGTGCGATTGATGTTCATCTTCCATTTTGCAGTATCTAACTGTACCCTCAACGCACTGCGAGGGTCAAGGCTGGCGCGGGAATGCAACAAACTGTTTACAGGGCTCGTACAATTGCCCCACGCGGCGCCAATTGCGTTGCGTTCTCAGCTCCGCTTGGACGAAGGCAAGTTCGCGTCCATGTAGGTTCGGAGCACGGCGTTGATGCGGGTTTGGTAACCCTTTTGCCTTCGCAGCCATTCGAGCAGGTCTCGATCAAGCCGGATTGTAATGGTCTGCTTTGCGGCCGGTAGGACGACGTGCGCCTTCTTCCAGAACTCCGCATCCGTCGACCGGGCATCCGGGTCGCTCTCGATCCCGCGACGGATTTGACGATCGCCTAGAGCCCGGAGACGCTTCCAATCGGTGCTCTCCTTAACCGCAGGTTTCCCAGTACGCTTCTCTTTCATGCCGCTCCGCCCTCCAAGCGGAAATGATTCGACGCTCGGCCGGGGACACATCAGTGTATATCACCGCGATCTCGACACCGTTGACTATGCCAATCGCATACACACGAATCTCGCCGTACTCAAAGCGATCGTCCACTCTCTCCAGCGTCGCGCCTTCGAAGATCCGGATAGCATCGGGAAAGGCTATGCCGTGGTTGGCGATATTATGCCGATTCTTCTCCGGATACCAGATGTAGCGCATGCGCCATATTCACATTATGTATTTACAGAGCGGGAAAATGCAAGGCCAGGTTACAAGGCTCCCTCGCCTCTATCGTCGTTGCGGATCCGGATCGCCTCCGCTACGTCGTAGACGAACACTTTGCCGTCGCCGATCTTGCCGGTGCGGGCGCTCGAAACCACGGTCCGGATTACCTCATCCGCCCGGTTATCGGGAATCACCATCTCCAGCTTCACCTTCGGCAACAGATCCACCTGATATTCCATGCCGCGATAAACTTCCTTGTGCCCTTTCTGGCGGCCGTGGCCGCGGACCTCCGAGATGGTCATGCCGTCGATGCCGATCGCCTTCAGCGCTTCCTTGACGTCTTCCAGTTTGTGCGGCTGGATAATGGCTTCAATTTTTTTCATGATGGGCGGTCCAGGCTACGATTCGAGATTATATCCTTCTTCGCCGTGCATGCTGACGTCCAGGCCCTCCAACTCATGCTCGGGCGCGACTCGGACGCCCAGAAGCGCGTCGCAAATCTTGAGAATGATCCACGTTCCGGCAATCGCCAGGATCCAGGAGATCAGGACGCCAAAAAGCTGGTTGAGCACCTGGCCGGCGTGGCCATCCACCAGCCCCATCGGCAGGAGTTTTCCGTTCGCGTCCTTGAGCCCGTTGTTAATGGCGTTGGTGGCGAAGACACCGGTAAGCATCGCCCCGATGGTTCCGCCGGCGCCATGTACGCCGAATGCGTCCAGAGTGTCGTCGTATCCGAACCTGCTCTTCACCGCGGTGACCATGAAATAGCACACGATCCCGGCCACGAATCCAATCAGCAGCGCCGGAAAAGGCTTGACGAATCCTGAGGCGGGCGTGATGGCAACCAGGCCCGCGACAGCGCCGGAGATTGCGCCCAACACGCTCGGCTTTCCGTTCTTGATCCACTCGGCCAGCATCCAGCCGAGCGTCGCGGCAGCGGTGGCGAAATGCGTCGCCACGAACGCGCTCGTGGCCAGTGACGATGCCGCCAGCGCGCTGCCCGCGTTGAAACCGAACCAGCCCACCCACAGCAAACATGCGCCGATGACGCTGATCACCAGGTTGTGCGGTTTCATGGGCTCGGCGCGGTAGCCTTTGCGTTTCCCCAAATACAACGCGCAGACCAAAGCCGAGACGCCCGAGCTGATATGCACCACCGTTCCGCCCGCGAAATCGAAACAGGGAATCTTGCCGCCCGAGAACGCGTTCAACAGCCCGCCTTTGCCCCACACCATGTGGGCCAGCGGGAAGTAGACGATCAGCAGCCACAGCACGGTGAACAGCAGCATCGCGCTGTACTTCATGCGCTCGGCGAAGGCGCCCGAGATCAAGGCCGGCGTTATGATGGCGAACATGAGCTGATAGATCATGAAGGTCTGCTGCGGGATGGTGGCGGCGTAGTCCGGATTGGGAGCGCTGCCAACGTTGTTCAGGAATAGATACCGGAGGTCTCCGATCACCACGGACCCTTCGCCGAAAGCCAGGCTATAGCCCACGATGGCCCAGACGACAGTGACCACCGCCATCAGGCTGAAGCTGTGCATCATAGTGCCCAGGACATTCTTCCGGCGGACCAGCCCGGCGTAGAACAGGGCCAGTCCCGGGCCGGTCATCATGAGAACAAGCGCGGCGCTCACCAGCATCCAGGCGTTGTCGCCGGCGCTCTGCGCCGATTTGGCGGCGGCTTCGACGTTCGCAAGGCGAGCCTCGGTCGCCGGAGGGATGGATTGGGCGAGCGCCAGCGCGGGCGCCAGCAACGCCATCCACAAACGATAGGGCATATCTCATGATTATCTACCGAAGAAGCTCGGGCGTATCGGAATGTTCTATCGGACGGATAGGAAGTTTCTATCGGGAAAGAGGTTCGGTGGTTTTCGCTTCCTGCGGAACGTCTTGGGCTTCTGACTCGAGCGCCTCCGCAAGCCCTTTGATGTTTGCTGCCACGTCCGGCTTCGGCTTCCACTTCATGCCGGCACTGAACTCCAGACCGACCACGTTCTTGGTGCCCTTCCTGTGACAGGTCCGAACGGAAGCTGTGCCGTGCAAGTCCAGACCTTCCGCGCGAAAGATCACATAGGAACGTTCCGGTATCGGCTCGGGAACCTCGACGCGCAGGCCGGTCTCGGAAACATCCAGAGTGTACGCCTTGGTGAACTTGTCGTTTCCATCGCGGTCCTTCCACATGAGTTGAATAGGAGTGTGGGCGTCGAGTCGATAATGACGGCGAAGAGTACCTTTTGGCATCGGACTATCTCGATTTCTTTATCGACAAGCCGGCCGGATTGTATTAGGAGGCTCTGAAAAAGTCTCTGCTCTCGTGTGCTGCAAGCACAGGCTGAAGCCTGTGCCACCCAGGTTCAGCAACTTATGAAGTGCCAGATGTCACAGCCTTGAGACTAGGCCCGTACTCCTCGAGGTATAGGGCTATACTCGGGCAGAGATGCAGCTTCCCAAGCGAATCGGAAAGTACGAGCTCCTCCGGTTCCTCGGCGGAGGTCGTATGTCTGAAGTTTACCAGGCTCGCGACTCCAATCTGGGCCGCATGGTCGCCTTCAAGATCCTGTCGGAGGAGGGTTTAGCTGATGAGACGGCCAAAGCGCGACTGATCGAGGAAGCGCGTCTCGCCGGAAACCTGGCGCACGAGAACGTCATCGGTTTCTACGACTACGGCGAAGACGGCGGACGGCCGTTCCTGGTGATGGAGTATTTTCCTGGCGAAACCCTGCGCGAGGCGCTGCGCGGAGGACGCGCGGGCGATTTGCGCAATCGTCTGCTCATCGCCCGGCAGATCGCTCAGGCTCTCGAGTACGTGCATTCGAAGCGCGTCGTCCACCGCGACGTAAAGCCCGACAACGTTCGCGTGGATGTGGCGGGAAGAGTGAAGCTGATGGACTTCGGTGTGGCCAAATCCGGCGAGCTTGCGCTCACGGCCACGGGATTTACGGTGGGCACGCCGTACTATATGGCCCCGGAGCAGATCCGCGGCGAGAAACCGGCGCATCTCGTGGACGTGTATGCGTTCGGCGTACTGCTATTCGAGCTGATCACCGAGACCCGGCCGTTTGAAGCGCCCAGCCCCAACGAGATTTTCGATTTGGTACTAAGCCAGCCGCTGGACATGGCTCCGCTCGCACGGCTCGGCCTACCAGCGGCTCTCTCGGATTTGATTCGCACGGCGACGGACAAGAACCCGGCCGAGCGGCCGCAGGATTTTGCCGAGGTGGCCCGCCAACTCGACCAGATTCTCGCCGCGATACCCGCGCGCAAGCGTCGCTTTCCGCCGCTCTGGCTGATCCTTGTGGTGGCTGGCACGGTGCTCATCCTGTTCGGTATCTATCGGCTGCTGTTAGATAACTGAAACGCCGCCGGCCGATCGCGAATCCCAAGTGCATGGGGGTCTGACGGCGATGATGAGACTCGTGCGGATGATTTCGGCAGGCATCGTGATTTCCACGCTAAGTCTGACGGCTGGAAATCTGATCACCGCGGGCTTGAAGAAAGCGGGTCAAGGCCTGGGAGCGGGCGCCAAGGAATCCGGCAAGCTGGCCGGCCGTGGCGCAAAGGCGGCGGGTAAAGGCGTAGTGAAAGGCAGCCGGAAAGGCGTCCACGAAATGGCCCGAGGCACGGAGAAGGGCGCGTCGAAGGTAAAAGACAAGACCAACGATTGACGTTCGCAAAATACAGTTACAACCAGCAATTTTGTGGGGCAGGATGTTATCCCGGATGTTATCCTGCGCGCCGGTTGGCAACCGGCCCTGGACCGGCCGTTTTCGAAGCGTGGGCAGGCGGGTTATCAACCCGCCGCAGGTTTTCAACTGTTTTCAACCTGCCCCGCAAGCCGGCTCAGTCTACCGGCGCCGAATAGGCCGATGCGGGCGCGGCGTCGATTAGCGCGTCCTCTAGCGAATAGTCCGGCTTCGAGAATGGGCTGTGCCGCAGATACCAGCGATAGGCTTCCTTCAGCCCGGCCGCGAAATCGATGGGCTTGAATTTCAGGACGCGCTGGGCCTTGTTGACCACCACAGTGATCGCGGGCATGTCGAAATAGTAGCCGAAGTAGAGCCTGGGGCCCATGGGATGGCCGCCGGCGCGGAGGATGCGGTCGCGCGGCCAACGCACGAAGGTCGCTTCCTTGCCGGCGGCGCGCGCGAAGGCTTCCACGGCCTCGACCTGCGTCAGCGGCCGGGGATTGGCGATGTTGAACGCATGCCCCCCCACGTCGGGTACTTCCATCACCTTCAAGCTGGCGCCCACCAGATCCTTGATGTTGACGAACTGCATCAGGCGGCGGCCATCGCCGGGCAGGATGATGGGCCGGCCTTCGCGCAGGCGATCCCAGAAGAAAGCCTCGCGATAGAACGGATTGCCGATTCCATAGATGAACGGCGGCCGCAGGGTCACCACCGGAAAACCGTTGCGCTGGTGCATGCGGAAGAGCGTACGCTCGCTCATGGCCTTGTTGCGGACGTATGAGTCCGGGTGATCGTCGGGCGCCAGAGCATCGCCTTCGTGGTGGTTCAATCCATCGCCATAGGCGGCCACGCTCGACATGAAGACGTAGCGATGCAGGTTGCCGCCGCAGGCTCGCGCCGTGGCTTCCACTTGAGCCGCCGTGGTGCCGCGCTCCCAGTCGTAGACGTTGTCGAAAACGACGTCGAAGTTCCTGCCGGACAGCGCGCGTTTGAGCGACTCGGGATCGTTGCGGTCGGCCGTGATGCCGGCCACCCGCTTGCCCAGGTTGTGGCGCGTTTTCCGGTGCAGAATGGAAACTTCGTGACCGGCCTTCAGCAGCTCTTTTATCAAGGCTCGCCCGATGAACAGGGTTCCGCCTATGACCAGAACCTTACGCTTGGCAGGCTCCTGCCGTTTGGCTCCGTTAGTCGTAGTACTCAAGCCCAAGGTGTGTAATCAGATCCTCTCCGCGCATCCATCGCAAAGTATTCTTCAACTTCATTAGTTGGATGAAAATGTCGTGCTCCGGATACAGGCCGGGCGCCGTCATGGGAGCTTTGAAATAAAAGGACAGCCATTCCTGGATGCCGCGCATACCCGAGCGCTGCGCAAGATCCAGGAACAGGACCAAATCCAACACCAGCGGCGCTGCCAAAATGGAATCGCGGCACAGGAAGTCGATCTTAATCTGCATCGGGTAGCCCAGCCATCCGAAAATATCGATGTTGTCCCAGCCTTCCTTGGAGTCGCCGCGCGGTGGATAGTAATTGATGCGTACCGCGTGATAGAGATTCTTATAAAGTTGGGGGTAAAGCTCGGGCTGCAGGATTTGCTGCAGCACGGAAAGCTTGGTCTCTTCCTTGGTTTTGAACGAGCCGGGATCTTCCAGCACCTCGCCATCGCGATTCCCCAGGATGTTGGTTGAAAACCAGCCGTGCAATCCCAGCATGCGCGCCTTGAATCCGGGAGCGAGCAGCGTCTTCATGTAAGTCTGGCCGGTCTTGAAATCCTTGCCGCAGATCGGGATCTGGCGCTCGCGAGCCAGCTCGAGCAGCGCAGGTGTATCGGTGGTCAGGTTCGGCGCGCCGTTGGCGAAGGGCACGCCGCTCTTCAGCGCTGCATAGGCGTAAATCTGGCTGGGAGCGATGTCCGGATCGTTCTTCTGCAACCCGCACTCGAAATCTTTCAAACTCTGATGCACCGCCGCGGGCTTGTGAAATACTTCGGTGGACGCGCACCAGATCATCACCAGGCGGGCGGCGCCGGTGGACTCCTGGAAGTGGCGGATGTCTTCCATCAGCATCTCCGCCTGGTCCATTTTCGAGCCGCCCTGTTTGACGTTGGGCCCGTTGATGCGGCGGATGTAATCCGGATCGAACACGGCCTTCATCGGCTTGACGGCCTCGAGCGGCGCGCGGACCTTTTCGAGCAGCGATGTCTCCAGCACGCTGGCGTGGAGCGCCGCTTCGTAAGCGTTGTCTGTGAAGATGTCCCAGCCGCCAAAGACCAGGTTGTCCAGCTTCGCCAAAGGCACGAAATCCTGAATGCGGGGAGTGCGCCCTTCGGTACGCTTGCCTAAGCGGACTGTGCCCAACTGAGTGAGCGATCCGATGGGCTCACCGAGGCCGCGCTTGACCGCCTCGACGCCCGCCATGAACGTGGTACTGACGGCTCCGATCCCGGGGATGAGGACCCCGAGCGTGCCATTGGCGGGCGCAATGCTGCTGTTTTCCTTGGTGGGCAACTTCCGACTCTCCTTAAGGGTGGCGCGAGGATGCTCGAATGTACCCTCGAAAGGGACCACTGACTTTTATCCTACGCTATACTGACATCGGATGACAACTCGCGCGACAAGCACGATCTCCGCGATCCTGGTGGATGACGAGCAACTTGCACGCGAGGAACTTTCCTATCTGCTCAAGGAATTTCCCGGCATCGAGGTGCTGGCAACTGCGAAAAACGGCCTGGAAGCGATCAAAATGATCGAACATCTGGAGCCCGACGTGGTTTTTCTGGACGTGCAGATGCCGGGACTGGACGGCCTAGCGGTGATTCAGAAACTGCGTGAGAAAAATGTGCCGATGCCGCACTTCATCCTGGCGACGGCGTACGATCAGTATGCGCTGGAGGCATTCCGGCTGGAAGCGCTGGATTATCTGCTCAAGCCCATCGAGAAGGAGCGGCTGGCGGTGTCGATCGAGCGAGCGCGCAAGGTAGTAGCGGAAAGAGCCAACACCGTGCAGCCGGAGCCCGCAGCGCCCCGGCCGGGCACGCAGCGCACCAAGCTACTGGTGAAAAGCAGCAATCGCCACTTTATCGTGGACGCGCAGGATCTGATCTACGCGACCATTGAGGACGGCCTGATTACCGTGGTCGCGGCGAACGTCGAGGGCGAGTCCAATTACCGCACCATCGAGGAATTGCAATCCAATCTGGACCCGGACACGTTCTGGCGGGTGCATCGATCGTTTCTGGTGAACATTCACCGCATCAAGGAAGTGATTCCCTGGTTCAAATCCAGCTTCCAGCTTCGGATGGACGACAAAAAGCAGACGGAAATCCCAGTGAGCCGGGTGCAGACAAAGCGCTTGAGGGCGTTGCTAAAACTGTAGGGTTTAGAACACCAGGAAGACAAGGAAGACAAGGAATACGCGGCGCGCGTCGAAAGATGGGCGCGTTTTCCTGGTCTTCCTAGTGTTCTTCACTTTCTTGGGTTCACAGGCCTATGCCACCCCATTCGCTGATATAGTGGGATTTCAATATCTCGGCTCTGCCTGCCGTGGCGGAGTGTAATATTCCGAACCATTGGAACTGATCCGGATTTCCGGTGTTCATTCTACGACGAATGCCGATTAGTTTGATATGAACGCCTTTCCTTCAATTGCACTCGCTTTCGCGATCGTCGCTCCAGGCAGCGCGGACGACTGGAGCATGTATCTGCGCAACGCGGCGCATACGAGTTTCAACGCGAGCGAGAGTCAGCTTGACAAGACGAATGTTGCGAGCCTGACGCCGGTCTGGACTTATTCTAAACCCGGATGGCTGATCGCTTCGGCAGTCACGGTCAGCCAGGGAGTGGCTTACTTCGGCGATTGGAAAGGCTATTTTCATGCCGTACGCGCGGACGACGGCACCGAGCTTTGGTCGCAATACGTGGGCCTATCGGAACCGGGCGAGACCATGGAATGCTCCGGCGCGCTGGGCGTAACTTCGCAATCGATGCTGGCAGGCGATGTGGTTTACGTCGGCGGCGGGGACTCCGCGGTTTATGCGCTCGACAGGAATTCCGGCCAGCAGCTTTGGAGGACACCGCTCGCAGACTCGCAATCGGGCTCGTATCTGTGGTCCTCGATCATGGTTTCCCAGAACGCGCTCTACCTCGGCGTTGCGTCGTTGGCGGACTGCCCGCTGGTGCGCGGGGGAATCGTGCGCATCAGCCTGGATGCGCCGGACCAGCCCTTGATTCGTTATCTTGTGCCGGAAGACGAGCTGGGCGGCGGCGTGTGGTCCACGCCCGCCATCGATGTAGCGTCCAACACAGTTTTCGTCACTACCGGCACCGGCGATCAGGATGCGGCCCGTGGCGCGTGGGGAGGTACGCTGCTGGCGCTGGATGCGACCACGCTGGACATCAAGGCGTACTATTTCCTCCCGACGAACTCGCTCCTCGACGACATCGAATGGGGATCGTCGCCCACGCTTTTTGAAACGGCTGATGGAACACGGCTGGTAGGCGCCACTGGCAAGGACGGCTACCTCTACGCTCTGTCGCGCGACGACCTGTCGCTGGTGTGGACGACGCGGCTGGCGGTTTCCTGCCTGTGCCCCGAGTGCGGTTGCGGCTCCCTGTCTACCCCTTCGTTCGACGGCAACATGTTGTACGTGGGTGCCGGCGTGGACGACCCGGAAGGCACGGACTCCGGTTCCATTTACGCCATTGCTCCCAGCACCGGAGAGGTGGTGTGGAAAAACGGGCTGGATGGGACGGTGATCGCACCCACTACCGTTGCGAACGGGGTAGTTTACGCCGCCAGTTTGACCGGACTCCTCGCATTCGAGGCACAAACCGGAGAGCTGCTTTGGAGAGACGGCACCCAGACCATTTCGTACGCACAGCCGGTGGTCGTGGATGGTGTGCTGTATAGCACGTATCTGAAGGGTAACGTGGTGGCGTGGCAGGTTGCGGCCCGTGGGGGCAGCTCAGCCAGGCCTGGGCGCTTGCGCTGAGCTTTATCGTTTCTTGTTGTGACGCGTTCCGCCAGGAAGCTGGCAACGCAAACAAGAAACGGTTTTTTACCGTCCCCAAATCAAAACGAACGGCGTGTCCATCCGAGGCATGCTTCAAGGTTATTCCGGAATCCGGTTTCTAGGTATGGATGCTTAGTACTGATGCGTTTTAGTACCCCCGGAAACCAATGGCGGCAAAGCTGACCACGCTCTGCGGGTCGATGTTCCATTGCTGATAGCGGTGCAGGGTACCACGGGCCTGCGGGACGGCCTTCAGGAACGTATAGATAGGGGCTGAGCCGCACCATTTCAGGTCGTCGTCGCGATTTTCCTGGACCAGGTCCCAGAATCCCGCGGCATCGGCGTGGTTCAGGCGCTCGATGCGGAGCCGGTCGCGCTCGGCGACGGCCAGCATTTCGCCCTGATCGGCTTGTGCGATCACCTGGTCGCCATAGCGCCGGCCCATGTGCGCCATGTCCACGCCCAGCACCCAGAACAAGCGGTTGCTTTCGCGCGCGGCGAGGTTGGCGAGAGCGTCGAAGAATCGCTGGACAGCTTCGTTGCCCTCCGGTTTGCCGCCTTCGTAAATGCTGCGCGCGAACGAGCCGCACAAGATCGGCAAGATACCAATGTTCGGACCGTAAACGTGCTGGAGGAAGAGCACCTGAAACTCGATGGAGTGCTCCACGGAGTGGCAGTAGTCTTCCATGCGCACGGAGTTGGGCGCTGCGGTGGCGAGCTCGTCCACCAGGGAGACGTCAGTGATGGCTTCACCGAACGGCGTCACGAAAGGTTTTCGGGTCAGGCCGAAGCGGTCGGGTTCGCCGTAGTGCGAAGTGCCCAGTATGACGAAGGTGCGGTCCTGGTACGCGGGAAGCAACGTGGCGTAGGCGTCGCGATACGATTCCCAACCGCCGAACGGGCTGACGTGCGGAGCGGCGATACCGATCTGCGAATCCTGCATGGGAGGCGGGGCCGCATTTTGCATGAACTCGGAAAGCGCCTTGCGGGCTTCTTCCACGTTGTCGGGGTAAGCCGATCCCGAATGCGAAGCTTCCCGTTTGGGCGCAGCCGCGAACTCATTGATCCGCGCTGAGCGGATTTCTTCAAATTTTTCGTTTTCCAGAAAGCCGGCGTCGCTGAGCGCGCCATAGAGCTGTTTCTCAATTTCGCCGACCTGAAGATCGCCCGTGATACGCACCAGCGTGGCTCTGAGATCGAGCGAGGTCTGCTGGCCATCGAAGCAAGCCAGGCACTCGACCAGTTGTGGCGGGACCAGGATCATGGAGTCTGAGAATCGAAGAGGATCGCGGATCAGCAGCCCGGGACTTTGGGGATCCGGGGAGGGCATGAAGTCGAGGCTGATGCGCAAGCGGGGGAGCTGGTGAGACACTACAATCAATATCGCATGGGTGTGATTGTTACCGGGGCAAGCGGCGGTTTGGGCCAGGTTGTGGTGGAGGCTTTTCTCGCCGAGGGCGCGAGCGTTTATGGAGTTGACCTGGCATGGAAACAGGCGCCGGCGAATTCGAATTTTCACGCTCTAGAGGCGAATGTTTTGGAGGCTTCGGACTGCGAGCGCGTGGTGGCATCGGCAGAGCCGGTGGATGCACTGGTTCACCTGGTGGGCGGATTCGCTGGCGGCAAGCCGGTCGCGGAAACTGCCGATGATGTTTGGACGCGCATGCTGGATTTGAACCTGCGCGCCGCCATCAATATGTTTCGCGCAGTGTTGCCGGGGATGGTGCAGGCGAGTCGCGGTCGCATTATGGCGGTGGGATCCAGGGCCGCCGCGGAACCAATGGCGAATTTCGCGGCTTACAGCGTTTCGAAGGCTGCGCTGGTGACGCTGGTCAAGACGGTTGCATTGGAGGTGAAGGGAACGGGCATCACGGCCAACGTGATTTTGCCAAGCGTCATCGATACTGGGGCGAATCGTGCAGCGATGCCCAAGGCGGACGTTTCGAAGTGGGTGAAGCCGGAGTCGATTGCGGGGCTGCTGGTGTGGCTTGCGTCAGAAGAGGCGCGCGATGTTAGTGGAGCGGCTGTTCCTATTTATGGAGGGGCTTAAAATCCACACAGGCAAGAATGCCTGTGCCACATAATGTTAAGTATGAAGAAACTTGCCGATTCGGAGGTTCAGGCGGCGTTGGACTCGCTGCCTGGATGGAGTATTGTGCAGGGCAAGCTGCATAAGGAGTACAAATTTGCCGATTTTATTCATGCGTTCGGATTCATGACTACCGCGGCGCTGGGGATAGAGAAGATGAATCATCATCCGGAATGGTTCAACGTGTACAACAAGGTGACGGTCGATTTGATGACTCACTCGGCGCAGGGCATCACCGCCAAAGACGTCGAGCTGGCAAAGCTTCTGGATCAGACCGCGCAAAAACTGCAATGAAAATCCTGGTTACTCTCGCGTTAGCCGCGGCGTCGCTTTGCGCCCAGGAAGGATTACCAGGGGCTGCGGCGGCTGACGAGCAGATCAATGAAGCCGTCAAACATGGGCTGATTCCCGGCGGCGTGCTGCTCGTCGGGCACGACGGCAACGCGGTTTACCGCAAGGCGTATGGCGAGCGAGCGCTGGTTCCCAAGCGCGAGCCGATGACCGTGGATACGATATTCGACGCCGCGTCGCTCACCAAGGTGGTGGCCACCACTTCGTCGATCATGAAGCTCTTCGAGCAGGGCAAGATTCGGCTCAACGATCCGGTGACGAATTACCTGCCTGAATTTCAAGGCGGGAAGAGCGACATCACCATTCGCAACCTGATGACGCATTTTTCGGGACTGCGGCCGGATCTGGATTTGCAACCCGCCTGGAGCGGATACGAGACCGGCATTCATAGGGCGCTGATCGACAAGCCCGTCCGGCCGCCGGGCATTCGCTTCGTCTACAGCGACATCAATTTCATCCTGCTGGGTGAGATTGTGCACCGGCTCAGTGGCCAGATGCTTTCCGATTTTGCGCGCGAGAATATTTTCGAGCCGTTGGGCATGCGTGACACGATGTTTCAGCCGCCGGCCGAGTTGCGCGAGCGCATAGCGCCAACCGAAATCGATCCCGCCACCGGTCAGCCTCTGCGTGGAGTCGTGCATGACGAGACCTCGCGCTTCATGGGTGGCATCGCCGGTCACGCGGGAATGTTTACCACTGCGGACGATCTGGCGAAGTTTGCGCAGATGATGCTGAACCGCGGCGAGCTCAATGGGACGCGGATTTTCAGCGCGGCGACGGTCGAGAAATTCACCACCCCGCAGTCGCCCGCCGATCAGCCGGTTCTGCGCGGGCTTGGCTGGGACATCGATTCCGCGTATTCGAGCAATCGCGGCGATCTTTTTCCTATCGGCTCCTACGGCCACACAGGATTCACGGGAACGTCGCTGTGGATCGATCCAACCAGCCAGACCTGCGTGATTCTGCTCACTAACTTCGTGCATCCGCATCGCGGAAAATCACTCAACTCGCTGCGCGGACGCGTGGCCACAATCGCCGCGGCTTCTTTCGGGATTGTCGCGCCGGGGGTGAAGCTCACCGGTTACAACGAGACCATCGCCGGGCAAGGTTTGCATCGCGTCGTGGAGCCAAAGAGCGACGTTCTCACAGGTCTGGACGTTCTCGCTGAAGAAAAATTTGCTCCGCTGCGCGGGAAACGGATCGGCCTGATCACCAATCACACCGGCCTGAGCCGCGATGGCAAGCGCAGCGTGGACCTGATGCTGGCCGCGGGCATCCAGGTCGTCTCCATTTTTTCGCCGGAGCACGGCCTCGCGGGCACGGAAGACCAGCCCAATGTTTCCGACACCAAGGATAAAGCGACGGGGCTACCGGTGACCAGTTTGTATCAAGGGTCGCGCCGGCGCATGACTCCTGAAATGCTGGAGGGCATTGACGCGCTGGTTTACGATATCCAGGACGTCGGCGCGCGGTTCTATACGTATTCCTGCACGATGCTTTCGAGCCTGGAGGAAGCCGCCAAGAAGCGCGTGCCGTTTTTCGTGCTGGATCGGCCCAATCCGATCACGGGCGTGCACGTGGAAGGGCCGATGCTGGATCAGGATCTCGAATCGTTCGTCGGATGCTTCGAAGAGCCGCTACGCCACGGTATGACGTTCGGCGAATTGGCGAACATGGCCAACCAGGAGCGAAATCTGGGCGCCGATCTTCAGGTAATTAAGATGAAGGGCTGGAATCGCGGCGACTGGTTCGACAACACCGGTCTTGCGTGGGTGGATCCATCTCCGAACATGCGCAGCCTAAACGCGGCGACGCTCTATCCGGGTGTGGCGATGTTGGAGGCTTCGAAGAACTACTCGGTGGGGCGCGGCACGGATTCACCATTCGAACAGATTGGCGCCGATTGGATCCAGGGGCGCGAGCTGGCGGCTTTTCTCAACGGCCGCTACATTCCCGGCGTGCGCGTTTATCCGACGCGGTTCCGGCCAACCGCATCGAATTTCTCTGGGCGGATGATTCAGGGGGTGCGTTTCGTCATAACGGATCGGAACGCCTTCGACAGCACCCGGTTCGGCTTGGAGCTAGGCTACGCGCTCGAGAAGCTCTATCCGGGCAAGATTCCCTGGGATACGAACCGGTTCCTGATTGGCAACCACGACGTGATTGCAGCGGGCAAGGCTGCTGTCGATCCTCGGACGACGGTGCAGAAGATGGAGGATTCCGTCGCGGCGTTCGTCAAGCGGCGGGCGAAGTACCTACTGTACGAGTAGAACTCATCCGACATGAAAATCGCACCCAGGTGGCGGAGCGCTCTTCTGCTCTGCTCGATTCTGTTGCTGCCTCTAATCGTCCATCGCGATGCCTATCGAGGCTACTTTACCGAGGACGACATGGACTTCATCACCTGGGCCCGGTTCGTGCCTTTCACCGATTATCTTCGCGCGCTTCCCTCGCTCGTGTATCCGGCCGGCCGGCCCGTGGGCTACGCATACTACTGGGCCTTGAACCGGATTGCCGGGCTCAACTATGGGCCCTGGGTCGTGGCACTTCAGCTGATCGGTGTAGTCAACGTCTCACTGCTGTGGCTGCTCATGCGAAAGTCAGGCTTGGGCGAAGCGGCGACTGCGGCTGGCTGCCTTTTTTTCGTTTCAAGCCGGGCCTTGTTCGACGCCTGGTCGACGCCGCGGTTTATCTACGACGTGCTCTGTACCACGTTTGCGCTCACGAGTCTGTTGGCATATGCGCATCGCAAGTGGGTCCTGAGCTTCGCCGCCTTCTGGCTGGGCATGCGGTCGAAGGAGATCGGCGTCGCGATACCCGTTCTGCTGCTGTGCTATGAACTGACGCTCGGCGACCGAAAATGGAAACGGATTATCCCCTTTGCTCTACCGGCGGCGTTTTTTGGCGCCTCGGGACTGTGGAGCAGTCTGCATATGACGACCTTGTACCGCGTCCGCTTCGCGCCCCAGACAATGTGGAAAACGATGTCGTACTATTCCTCCGCGCTGCTGTGGATCCCGTATGCGGGATGTTTGATGCTGTTGCTGCCCTTTGCGACGCGGGACCGCCGCGCGTATTTCGGCGTGGGCGCGATGGTTTGTGGGGTGGCGATTTATCTGCTATTGCCGGACCGGTTGCTGGAGGCTTATTTGTATCTGGCAATGACCGGTGCGGCGATTGGGTTCGCGGCGTTCTCGGCGCGCTACCCGCTTGCCGCCGCTATTCTCGCGCTGGCTTGGATTCCGTGGCAGTGCGTCCTGATCCGCCAACAGGCCCGGGTAGCGCTGGACGAGGCGGACCAGCGCCGTGCATACGTGTCGGCGCTGCGGACCGCACCCGATGCGTCCGCATACTTGTATTCCGGCGCGCCGGATTCCCTGCACGATTGGGGTGTGGAAGCGGCGCTGCGCATATTTCACGGCAATGGCGTAACGGCGCGGTCGCTGGACGGCGAGAGCTTGCCGGAGAGCGAGCATATGCAATTGCTCACCTGGGACGCGAAGACGCGACGCATGCGCCCGGAGTCTTTTTCTCCAAACGACTACGCCTCTCTGCCTGAGGCGGCACGGCCGGCGGAGTGGCAACGCGCTTCGGGATGGAGCAGCGAGGGCGGCTATCGGGCGCTGTTGGAACGGGCATCCGTACGTTTGTTCCAGTCAGGGAGGGCGGTCGAGTTTACCTGGGAAGCCTGCGGAGCGCCGGACTCGGCGTTGGGCGTCTTCCTCGATGGCGAGCAGACGGCCCGTGTTGTGTTTTCAAAATCGGGTTGCGTGAACAGCGTCGCACCCGTGAAGGCGGGCCTCTCGCGTATGGTGACCGTCGACTTTCTGGTGGAGCCGGCCGGCAGGCCGGTCCGGATCGGCGCATTCGGATTTCGAAGCCCGTAGCGGTTTAGGCCGGCTGCTGCATGGTCATGCAGTGCAGCGTGCCCAAGCCAAGCACCAGATCGCCGCAGTAGATGCCAACCACTTCGCGGTTCGGGAAAAGCGCTGTCAGTACGTTGAGGGCCACGCGGTCCATGGGATCGTTGAACGTCGGAACCAGCACCAGCTTGTTGGCGATGTAAAAATTCGCATAGCTGGCGGGCAATCGCTGGCCGGCGAAGTAAACCGGCGCCGGCATGGGCAGCGTCACGATTCGCAGACTGGTCTCGCACAGCAGGCGCAGATTCTCCTGCAGCGGTTCGTAGTTCGCTTCGGATCGATCCTCCTCGACGACAACGACCACGGTTTGCTCGTCGACGAATCGCGCGAGATCGTCAATGTGGCCGTGCGTATCGTCGCCCGCGATCCCATTCTTCAGCCAGATGGTCCGGTTGATTCCAAGGCAATCGGCGAAGTGCTGCTCCAGCCCAGCGCGGCCCAAACCGGGATTGCGCGCCTGCACCGCTTCGCTCAGCAAGCATTCTTCGGTGGTGAGCACCAGCCCGCGGCCGTTCACATCGATGGCGCCACCTTCCAGCACGATGCCCGGCTCGAATTGGCGCATCTTCAGACGCTTCCCGAGGAACGCCGGCACTTTATTGTCTTCGCGCCAGTTGCCATACTTCGCCCAGCCGTTGAAGATCCAGTTGGTGATCGCGACTCGGCCTTTAGAGTTTTTGACGAAGATCGGGCCATAATCGCGCGTCCAACTGCGGTTGGTGCGATGGCGGAAGAACTCCACGGCGCGCATATCCACCGCGCATTTCGTGAGAACACGCCGCGCGCTCGATTCTGCAGCAGCGTCTTCCACGAGGATGCGCACTTTCTCCACGCGAGCCAGCCGCCGCACGATATCGCCGTAGACCCAAGGAATGGGCGCGAACTTTCCGGGCCAGTCCGTGCGCTCATGCGGCCACGCAAGCCAGGTGGCTTCGTGCGGCTCCCATTCGGCCGGCATGCGGAATCCGAGCTGGCCGGGCTTCAATCCAGCCACCGCCTGAGGATGGGTGAGTAAGCGTCAACGCGCCGATCGCGCAGGAACGGCCAGTTGCGGCGCACTTCTTCGACTCGATGTGGATCGCATTCGGCGACCAGGATCTCTTCTTCGCTCGCGGAAGCTTCGGCGACGACCTGTCCGAACGGGTCGGCGATGAAGGAAGAGCCCCAGAACTCGAGGCCGCGATCAGGTGGGCCTTCGAAGCCCACGCGATTGACGGCCGCCACGTAGATTCCGTTGGCGATCGCGTGGCTGCGCTGGATGGTGCGCCAGGCGTCCAATTGCGCCGCGCCGTACTGCGCCTTTTCGGACGGATGCCAGCCGATGGCGGTGGGGTAAAAAAGAACGTTGGCGCCGCCGAGGCTCGCCAGTCGCGCGGCCTCCGGATACCACTGGTCCCAGCACACCAGCACGCCCACGCGCGCGAAGCGGGTGTCGAAGTTCACGAAGCCCAGGTCGCCAGGCGTGAAGTAAAACTTTTCGAAATACAACGGATCGTCCGGGATGTGCATCTTGCGGTAGATGCCGGCGATTTCGCCGTCAGTGCCGATCACCGCGGCGGTGTTGTGATACAGGCCGGCAGTTCGCCGCTCGAAAATCGAGGCGATGATGACGATGCCGAGTTCGCGCGCCAGCCTCCCGAGCGTTTCCGTCGTGGGTCCGGGAATGGGCTCAGCCAGCGCAAACAGCTCCGCGTTCTCTTCCCGGCAAAAATACTGCGAGTGGAAAAGTTCCTGCAGACAGACGATCTGCGCGTCCCGCGCCGCAGCCTCTCGAATCCGCCACAGGGCCTTCTCGAGATTCTCGTTGGGGTCGAGCGCACAAGTCATCTGCACCAGGCCCACACGGAACTTCTCGGCCGTCAAAGACTGCATAGTTGTATTGTGATTGTGGCACAGGCATTCTTGCCTGTGTGTGTTCGTCTTTCGCGCGGAGTCCGGGCTTACTTTCTGGTTACGTCCAGCTTAGCGGACAGTTTTTGACCATCATGCTCACCGTTGGCGGTGCCCTTGATGTGCTCGCTGACCAGAGACAGTTCGAATTTGATGAGAGGCCCGTTCTCCAGCGCAACTTCGAACGTGATCTTGTCACCGTCGATCTTGCCGGATCGGATATTCATCTGCTCCTCATCGCTCGGGCCAGCGGTGCCGGTGAGACTATTGCCGTCCTGCTTGAGGTACAAAACGGCGGTGTTGGCATTGGTTTGGCCATCCGGGCCGGTAACATCGAAACTGCCAGTCCATTTTCCAGTCACGTCGGCCAGGAGAGCGATTGCGGTGAGCAAGAGACAGCAGATGAGTCGGGTCATGGTCTATATACGCTGGCACCGGCTGGAACGTTACTGAAATGTTGAGTTTTGCGCCGCAGCCAGAGCTTCATCGTGGAGAGTCTTGCGGGCGGCGTCGGGAACGATACGCCAGTTGCCATCGGGTTTGGCGGGCAGTTCCTTGTGCTCGATGAAGTATTGGATCACCAGGTCGCGGATCTCTTCGGTGGAACGCCACAGGATCTTCGCGCCGCGAAACATCGTGTAACCGGCGCTGCCACCGGCGCGATAATTGTTCACCGCGATCCGCAGCGGCTGCGCGTCTCCGAGCGGTTGTCCATGCCAACGGAGATTGCGAATACGATCGCCGGCGGGCCGCGTCAGATCGATTTCGTAGTCCACTCCTTCGGCCATGTCGTAGTTGTAGCCGATGACCTCGTGGTTGATGAGCGGGCCGCGCGAGCAATCGCCGGAGCACGTCAGGAAGTAGCGCTCCGCGTTTTCCAGCGCGTCCCGGACCATCTTTCCGTTGCCTTCGAGAGCGTAAAGCTGATTGTCGTAAAGATACAGCGCAGCGATCTGGCGCACGCTGACGGGGCCTTTGGAAACCACGGCGCGCGGATTGAACGACGATGCAAAAGAGACGTCGGCCTTGGAGTAGAACAACTCCACTTGCTGGATGGCGTCGATCACGGCGCTGTCCTCGACGCGCGCCAGCCTCGCATCCAACTCCACGGGCGCCTCCGCCACGCGCGTGTTGAGATATTTCTCGGCCAGCTCATGGTAGGGTTTCGCGATTTCGAACACCTTGGCGTCGGCTAGTGTATCGGCGGCCACCGGAATCAAGCCGCTGGACTTGGACACGATCTTCCAGGTGTCGGCCTTCGCGGGCTCGAGAACGAAATCCATGCGACCCAGCGACATGCCCCAGTTCTTGGGCTGCATCAACAGCACGTCGCCGATCTTGTATTCAGACAATTGTTGATGCGTGTGGCCGAACACGATGGCGTCGATGCCTTTCCCTTGCGTGGCGATTTGATAGACCATGTTCTCGCGCGCTTCGCCGGTACGGACGGCGCCTGTTTCCGGATCGCGGTCCAGGCCGGCGTGCGCGGCCACGATCACGATGTCTGGACGAACCTTGTCGCGCAGTTCCGCGAGCGCGCGGCGCACAGCTTCCTCGGCGGGTTCGAAGCGGTAGCCGCTGTAGTGTTCCTGCGGCTCCCAGTCGGGAATGAGCGGCGTGGTGACACCGATCACGGCAATCTTCACGTCGCCGATCATTTTCACGAAGTAGGCGGCGAAGGGCCGTTGCGTCGCGCGTCGCTCGATATGGATATTCGCCGAGATCCAGGGAAAACGGGCCTGCGCGCGGGCCTGCGCCAGGTTCCGCAAGCCGAAGTTGAACTCGTGATTGCCCACCACCATGGCGTCGTAGCCGATGGCGTTCATGGCGAGCATCATCGGGTCGGATGTGAGCGCGGGACCGGCGAACGCCAGGCTGAGCGGGAGATGCCCGGTCTCGATGTAGCGCTGGTATACGGATTCGAGCGGCGTGCCCTGGATGGTGTCGCCGCAGTCGATCAGGAGATTGTTGGGATTCTCGGCGCGCGCCGCTCGGATCAGCGTCGCGATTTTCGCCAAGCCCCGCCCGGCAGGCTTCGCGGTGTAGTAATCGTAAGGCAGCAGGTTGCCATGCAGGTCCGTGGTTGCGAGGAGTGTGATCTTGACCTGCTTCGAAAAGGCGCTCAGCGCCAACGCAAGAAAGAGGGCCGCGGCTCGCAGAATCAGCATGGGGCGAGAAGTTTCAGTATAATCTAGCTACATGAAATCAATATTTGTGAGCATCGTTTTGAGTTGCAGTCTGCTGGCGCAGGCTCCTGCTTCGAAGGGAGCAGCGTCCAAGAGCGCGACGCCCGCGGCGAGGCCCTCCCTGTTGAATCCGTCGTCGCTAAAAGCGACGGCGCCCGCCGTTTTCAAGGCGCAGTTCACCACCACTAAGGGCGACTTCGTGGTGGAAGTGCACCGCGACTGGGCGCCGATCGGTGCGGATCGCTTCTACAACCTGGTGAAGTCCGGTTTCTTAGACGACGCCGCGTTCTTCCGCGTGATTCCGCGCTTTGTGGTGCAGTTCGGACTGAACGCTAAACCGGCGGTCAGCAAGGCCTGGGAGAACGCCAATATCCGGGACGAGCCGGTGAAGACGAGCAACAAGCGCGGCACGTTGACGTTTGCCAAGAGTTCGCTGCCGAACTCGCGCACCACTCAGATCTTCATCAATCTCGGCGACAACGCGCAGTTGGACGCGGACGGGTTTTCGCCCTTCGGCACGGTGGTGGAAGGGATGGACGTCGTGGAGAAGTTCTACAGCGGCTATGGCGACGCGCCCCGCGGTCCGGATCAAAGCCGCATTAGCCGCGAAGGCAAGCCGTATCTGGACAAGAATTTCCCGCAGTTAGACAGCATAAAGACCGCAACAGTTGTGGCGGCCCCGGCGACGGAAAAGAAGTAATTTTACGCGCGAACGTGAATGAACGCCGGATCCATTTGCCCATAGTGTGATATACTGAACCCTTCACAACAGCAACCTGACTTCGTTGTGCAGAATTGTTCGATCACAACGTTAGTCAGCTTCGGCCATCGCCGAGGATAACGAGGGACGAACGTATGGTCTCTGCTACGCGGCTCGCGGGCCGGATTTGCTATAGTTTCTTTCCTGCTGGACCAAGAGTGTCTGCATTGCACTTCCGAGGCGCATGGGCGCGATTCGTGCTTATTGCGCTGATTATCGCGTTTGCCCGACCGTCCGCGGCGCAGCGCACTTTCACCGTTCCAAAAGTTGCTCCCGCCCGATATGACGGCGATGTGCGCAATTTGCCGCAGGTTCCGGCGCTGCCGCCGCATGCTCGTCGAAACGAACTCGAAGGGCCGCCAAGTACCAAAGTCAACGACACGTTGGCTGCGGTCCCCAATGTCGGATCAGCTCCAATGTCAGCCCCGATTCAAAACTTTGCAGGGCTTAGTTTCGCCGACAACGTTACAGGCGGTAGGGCCGGCGCCGGGTGGCCGCCAGACACAAACGGCGACGTGGGACGGAACCACTATATCGAAGCGGTCAACGAGGCCTTTGCCATTTACGACAAGACCGGTGTCCAGCTCGCCGCATTCACTGAAAACTCATTATGGAGCGGCGCTGGAACGACACCTTGTTCCGGAAACTCCTTTGGCGACCCCGTCGTGGTTTACGATCGATTCGCCGACCGCTGGATACTGGCCAACCTGGGTTTTGCCAACTTCTCCACGCCGTTTTATGAGTGCATCGCGGTTTCGCAAACCAATGATCCGGTTGCAGGTGGCTGGTATCTTTATCCTTTGCGGATGGATCCGGGCGGCGCCGGACTGCCTCCCGTGGGCACCCTCAACGATTACCCCAAGTTCGGAATCTGGAACGACGGTTGCCTTTACATGTCCGCCAACGGGTTCGGGTCCGGCGGATTTTTGGGTTCGCTGTTCGCCTCGCTGAATCTCAGCGACATGGAAGCGGGCCTTCCGGTCACTTGGTCGTTAGGCTTCATTGCGAACAGTTCTGATCCATTTTCGATGCTGCCGAGCAACTTGCTCGGGGGGGCCGCCGCGGCCATGCCACCGCCCGGCACACCCAATTATTTCGTCTCGCAGGCGAGCGGCACTTTCGTCTTTGAAGTAAGGACCTTCACGCCAGGCGCCAATTGCGGCCCCGGCGGGACTTTGAGCGCGCCGGTAAACGTGAGCGAATCGGCTTACACCTTTCCGGCTGGCATTCCGCAGCCTGGCACGTCCAACACCCTCGATAGTCTTGACGATCGGCTGTTGCAAAAGCTCCAGTATCGGAAAGTGGGTAGCGCCGAATCCCTTTGGGTAGTGCACTCTGTCCGGACTTCGAATTCCACCCCGGTGACCCAACAATGGGCGCAGCTCGATGTCACGGGCGGCACGATTGCGACAACGCCCGTACAACAGCAAGTCTATGCGCCCGACACAACTCTGAATCGGTGGATGGGCAGCCTAGCCGCCGACCGCCAGGGAAACGTCGCGCTCGGCTACAGCACTTCGAACGGGATCGCGCCAAATTACCCGAGCCTCGCCTACTCCGGGCGGCTGGCAGCCGATCCGCTCAACAACCTATCGCAGACCGAAACGGTCCTTTTGAGCGGTTCCGGTTCGCAAACGAACATCCGCCGCTGGGGTGACTACAGTTCCATGAGTGTCGATCCCACGGACGATTGCACGTTCTGGTACACGAACGAGTATTACAGCAGCCAATCGAACGGCACTAGCGGCAACTGGCAGACCCGTATCGGGTCGTTTAAATTTCCGTCGTGTGCTCCCACCACCCCCGAGTTGAACATCACTAAGACACACGCCGGCAACTTCACCCGGGGACAGAATGGCGCGACGTTTACGGTTACTGTATCCAATACGCCGAGTGCGCCGACCACTTCCGGTACTGTGACAGTCACGGACACGCTTCCCTCCGGGTTATCTCTGGTTTCGATGGTTGGCGCCGGATGGACTTGCAATAGCAACGTCTGCACGCGTAGCGACGGCCTTTCCGGCGGGGCCAGTTATCCAGCTATCACGGTTACCGTCAATGTGGCATCGGACGCTACTTCGCCGCAGGTGAACTCGGTGACTGTGTCGGGCGGAGGCTCGCCGAACGCGACCGCCACCGATAAGGTTCTTCCGCCGCCCAGGCTGTTCGTGACCAAGTCGCACTCCGGCAGCTTCACGCAAGGCCAGAACGGAGCCTATACGGTTATGGTCTCTAATGTCCAGTCCGGCACTAGCACCAGCGGGACCGTCACCGTTACCGAAATGCTTCCATCGGGATTGACGCTGGTGTCCATGACTGGGGCAGGCTGGGGGTGCAGCGGTAACTCCTGCACCCGCAGCGACGGATTAGCCGGCGGACTCGGTTACCCATCAATCGCTGTGACAGTGAGCGTGTCAACGACTGCTGCTTCGCCGCAGGTGAATTCGGTATCGGCATCGGGTGGCGGGTCGGCGACCGCGACTGCCACCGACCCGACCGTTGTAATTCCGCTTCCGCCGCCGAATGATGAAGTGACCAGCGCGACGGTGGTTGGCGTTCTCCCCTACAGCACATCGGAAGATACAACTTCGGCAACCACAAATCCAGCCGACCCGACACCATGCTTCTTCGTGGGGAGAACGGTTTGGTTCAGATACGTCGCCGATTTCACCGGGGCGCTCCGGATCGATACCGCCGGCAGCAGCTATGACACGGTACTGGAGGCGTATCAGGGAACCGTGAACTCCAGTTCGTTCATTGGCTGCAACGATGATGTCGACGGCACTTTGCAGTCACGTTTAATCCTCCAGGTCACCAGTGGGCAAACGTATTATTTTGAAGCAGCCTCTTTAGGCGGTGGTCCGGGCGGCATGCTGAATCTGCACGTCCTGCGTCCGTCAGTGCTCAGCATCACCAAAGCACACAGCGGGACCTTTTCACAAGGACAAACCAACGCCACGTATAAGATCGTCGTGAGCAATGACCCGACGGCTGCGGCGACCAACGGAACCGTGACGGTTACAGACACGCCGCAATCGGGGGTTACGCTGGTCTCAATGGCCGGCACCGGCTGGACATGCACCACCAGCACCTGCACTCGCAGCGATGCTCTGGCCCCGGGTTCGAGTTATCCGGCTATTACCGTAACCGTAAACATAGCCACGAACACATCCTTTGTGTCTAACAGCGCAAGCGTATCGGGCGGCGGTTCCCTACCTTCATCTTCCTTTGATACGCTCTTCATTAACAGCACCGGATGGTCTATATCCAAGAATCATTCGATTTCCTTTGTGCAGGGAATGACCGGCGCAACTTACACTATCTTCGTCAGTAATTTCACATCCAACCCGGCCGGCGGCAGTACCGTCACAGTAACCGATTCGTTGCCATCCGGTTTGACCCTGGTGTCCATGATGGGCACGGGGTGGACCTGTACGAGCAATACCTGCACGCGCGGCGACGGGCTCCTGCCCTTCTCGAGTTATCCGCCCATAACCGTGACGGTCAATGTCGCGGCGAATGCAACCTCACCCCAGGTGAACTCCGTTAGCGTGTCTGGCGGAGGACCCTCTGATAATTCAGCTAGCGATACCACCTTCATCCTCGCGTCCGGATTGACCATCACCAAGACGCACTCGGGTGACTTTGTGCAAGGGCAAAATGGAGCCACTTACACCGTAACTGTATCCAATCCTACCGGCGCGCCCGCCAGCAGTGGATTTGTGTTTGTGCAAGAGGTCATACCGTCGGGCCTGACATTTGTAAGCATGGCGGGCACGGGATGGAACTGCTCCTTCAAGAGTTGTTCCGGGAGCGATGCGCTGGCGGGCGGATCCAGCTATCCGCCGATTACAGTTACTGTGAATGTGATCCCGACCGCGACTTCGCCACAGGTGAATGCGGTCAGTTTGTCGGAATCGGGAGCGGCGAATTCCACGGCTTTCGACTCGACCAACATCACCACCGTCGCGCCTTCGAACGATGAGGTTGCAACCGCGGCGCTGATATCATCCCTGCCCGCGTCTCTTGCCGAGAACACGACCCTGGCGACCTCAAATCCAAATGATCCCCCGCAATCGTGCAGCCTTACGCCCTCCAAACCCGCACCGAAGGCATTGCAAAACGGCCACACGGTCTGGTTTAGATATGTGGCGAACTTCACCGGACTGCTGCGCGTCGATACGGCCGGAAGCGATTACGACACGGTGCTCACGGCATACCTGACATCGGTGAGCCCAACTTCGGAAGTTGCCTGTAATGATGATGTGGACGGAACCTTGCAATCCCGGATCATATTCCAAGTAACCAGCGGGCAAACCTATTATCTCGAAGCCGCCAGTTTCGGTACGACCAGCGGCGGCGGGCTCATGTTGCATATGTCGAACCCGACTATCTTGAGCATCTCCAAGACGCACACGGGAAGTTTTACCCAGGGCCAGACCGGCGCGACCTATTCAATAACCGTAAGCAATGCGGCCGGCGCCGGGGCCACGGATGGCTCCTTTGTCTCGGTCTCAGACTCCCTGCCATTCGGGCTCTCGTTTGTGTCCATCGCAGGAACTGGGTGGAATTGCTCCTTCTTGTTCTGCGGTCGCTCTGACAGTTTGGCCGGAGGAGCCAGTTACCCACCCATCACGTTAACTGTAAACGTGTCGCCCAACGCGACTTCGCCACAGGTGAATTCGGCATCGGTATCGGGAGGGGGCTCAATGAACGCCATCGCGACCGATTCGACGGTCATTCTCGTCCCGGTATTGGGCATCAGCAAAACGCCTGTAGGTAGTTTCACGGCCGGACAGATCGGTGCGATTTACACCGTTACCGTGTCGAACACGGGTGGTCCCACGAACGGAACAACGGCAACAGTAGCCGAGATGCCGCCGTCCTTCCTGACCGTGGTATCGATGGCGGGAACGGGCTGGACGTGCGCGACAACGACTTGCACGCGCAGCGACGTGCTGCCGGGCGGAAGCAGCTATCCAGCGATCACCGTAACTGTGAACGTGGCTGCAAATGCGACTTCACCGCAAGTAAATCAGGTGAGCGTGTCGGGCGGCGGGTCGGCGACGGCGAATACGGCCGCCTCGACCAACATCATCACCTCGGTAAGCGGATTTAAAGCTGCCATCTTCCGCAGCGGGCTGTGGGTGATCGATCTAAACGGCAACGGACAGTGGGACGGCCCCCCGGGTGATAGTTTCATGTTTCTGGGGCAGGCGGGCGATATCCCCGTGACGGGCGATTGGAACGGCGATGGCCGCAAGAAGGCCGGTATTTTCCGCAACGGGTTATGGGTCCTGGACTACAACGGCAACGGCCAGTGGGACGGGACCAGCATCGACCGGGCTTACTTTCTGGGGCAGGCGGGCGATATCCCGGTGGTAGGCGATTGGAACGGCACCGGCTTCGACAAGATTGGCGTCTTTCGCAATGGGCTGTGGGTTCTGGATTACAACGGCAACGGACAGTGGGACGGA